>Ga0164298_10000009_pt1 | contig 124558 bp, 108 predicted proteins | sample Whisoiple_216_MG_FD_109713 | JGI IMG/M metagenome (GOLD analysis project Ga0164298, IMG submission 109713) | Unamended control soil microbial communities from upstate New York, USA - Whitman soil sample_216_MG | ecosystem: Environmental > Terrestrial > Soil > Agricultural land ...
ACGCTGCTGTGCGTGGTGGCCGAGGTGCACAACACCTACGGCGGACGGCACTGCTACCTACTGCGCCCGGACGAGCGGTGGCGGGCGGAGGCGGACAAGGAGCTCTACGTCTCGCCGTTCTTCGAGGTGGCCGGGCACTACCGGATGCGGCTGCCACCGCCCGACGAGCGGCTGGCGCTGACCGTCGCGCTGCACCAGAACGGCGAACCCGCGCTCACGGCGACGCTCACGGGTCATCGAGTCGGGCCGGCGACGCCGATACGGGTGCTCCGCTACGCGTTTTCCCTGCTGCCACACCGAGTGCGCTTCCTGATCCAGCGGCATGGCGTCGTGCTGTGGCTACGCGGGCTCAAGGTGGTACCGCGCGTTCCGAAGGAAGGTGTTTCATGACAGTGCATGACCAGACCGGACCTTCCGTCCCCACGGCGACCGGAACACCGGGACCCGGGGAGACGGAACAATGGCAGCTCACCGCGCCGCACGCGCCGGTGCGCGCGGCGATCGCGGAGCGCGTCTTTCGCCACGCGGCGCGGAACCTGGCCGTCACGGTGTCCTTTCCGGACGGTACCCGGCTCGGGCGGGGTGGGCCGCTGCTGCGGGTCGTGCGGCCGGCGCCGTTCTTCCACCGGCTCGGCGCGCAGGGGAACATCGGCTTCGGCGAGGCGTACATGGCCGGCGACTGGGAGAGCCCGGACCTGGCCGCCGCGCTGACGCCGTTCGCCGAGCGGATGGCGACGCTGGTGCCGCCGCCGCTGCAGGCGTTGCGGCGCCTCGTGGACGTGCGCAGGCCGCCGGTCGAGCGCAACACGCCGGACGGGGCGCGGTCGAACATCCAGCGGCACTACGACCTGTCGAACGAGCTGTTCGAGGTGTTCCTTGACGAGTCGATGACGTACTCGTCGGCGTGGTTCGGCCCGGGCGACGACCTGTGTGCCGCGCAGCTACGCAAGATCGACGGGATCCTGGACTACGCCGGGGTCCGCGACGGCAGCCGCGTGCTGGAGATCGGCACGGGCTGGGGCGCGCTGGCGATCCGGGCGGCGCGGCGGGGCGCCACGGTGACGTCGCTGACGATCTCGGTCGAGCAGCGGGAGCTCGCGCGGCTGCGGGTGGCGGCGGCGGGGTTGTCGGACCGGGTCTCGGTGGAGCTGCGGGACTACCGGGCCGCGACCGGAACCTACGACGCCGTGGTGTCGGTGGAGATGATCGAGGCGGTCGGCGAGGAGTTCTGGCCGGCGTACTTCCGGACGCTGGCGCGGGTGCTGGCGCCGGGCGGACGGGTCGGGCTGCAGGCGATCACGATGCCGCACGACCGGCTGCTGGCGACCAGGCACGCGAACAACTGGATCCAGAAGTACATCTTCCCCGGGGGGCTCCTGCCGTCCGTGCCGGTGGTGGAGTCGCAGGCGGCGCGGGCCGGGCTTTCGGTCGTCACGCGGCGGAGTCTCGGGCCGCACTACGCGCGCACGCTGGCGTCGTGGCGGTCCCGGTTCCTGGCGGCGTGGGACCGGGTCGACGCACTGGGGTTCGACCCGGTGTTCGAACGGATGTGGGAGTTCTACCTGGCGTACTCGGAGGCCGGGTTCCGTTCTCGCTATTTGGACGTGTGGCAGTTCGGCCTACGCTCAGCGGGGTGAGCACTCGTTCGGTCGGCCGCCTGTCCGTGGTGGCACTGCGCGACGCGCGGGGCCCGTTCGTGGCGTGGGAGGTGGGTTTCCCGGCGGCGACACCGCGGGAGTGGGCGCTGGCAAGGGCGTTCGACGCCGACGCGTTCGGCCCGGACGGGCGGTGGTTGCTGGACTTCCGGGCGTTCGCGATCATGTCGCCGTCCGGGGTGACACTCGTGGACGCCGGGATCGGGCCGGTGGGCGCGCCCGCGGAGGGCTGGGCGCCGGTGCCGGGCGCGCTGCCCGACGTCCTCGCGGCCACCGGCATCGATCCGTCCGATGTGGACACCGTGGTGCTGACCCACCTGCACGCGGACCACTGCGGCTGGGCCGTGACCCCGGCGGGCGAGCCGCTGTTCCCGAACGCCAGGTACGTGGTGCACCGGGAGGAGCTGGCGTGGGTGAACGGCGCGGTGGCGTCGTACGTGGTGAAGCCGTTGCGGGCGGCGGGGGTGCTGTCGCCGGTGGCCGCGGAGACGGTGCTGCTGACGCTGCCGACCGGCGAGAAGGTGACGGTGGTGCCGACGCCCGGGCACACGCCGGGACACCAGTCGGTGCTCGTCGAGGGCGGCGGGGCACGGGTGGTGGTGACCGGGGACGTGCTGGTGCACGCGGTCCAGCTGGTGTCGCCGGGGGTGGCGTACGTGTACGAGGAGGACCCGGTGCTGGCACGGGAGACGCGGCAACGGTTGCTGGCGCGGGCGGCCGGGGGCGAGCTGGCGACACCGCACCTGACCGAGCCGTTCGTCAGAGTGCGATGAGCAACAGCCCGAGCAGACCGACCCCGACGACGGCGAGGGTGAGCACGAGGGCGGGGAACGCGAAGTCGACGGACCGCCGGGCCGCGAGTCGGCGTGCGGCGCGGCGGTAACGGTCGTGCGACCAGCCGAGTACCCCGACGGCGAGCAGCGCGGCGGCAAGCGCCGCCCCAACGGCCCACCCCTCGTCCCGCACGATCGCGAGTCGCCCGGCCAGCAACGCACACCCGGCGAACCCGAGCCCGGTCCGCACCCAGGCAAGAGACGTCCGCTCGTTCTGCACCCCGGGCGGCCGACTCACGCCCACCCCAAAATCGTCGGTGCCCTCCGGTAGCGTTGAAACCGGGGGACCCCCGGGCGCACGAAAGTCCCATTCACACGCATTGGGCGGGTGAACCCGTTGCCAGTTACCGTTCTCGCACCGGGCAGTGTCAGCCCCCTGCCGTAGCGTTGAAACCGGGGGACCCCCGGGCGCACGAAAGTCCCATTCGCACGCATTGGGTGGGTGAACCTGTTGCCGGTTACCGTTCTCGCGCCAAAAACTGTCAGTCCCGTGCCGTAGTGTCGAAGCCGGGGGACTCCCTCGGCGCGCGAACGGACTGTTCGTGTCTGCGAACAGACCACCGGCCGCTGACGGGCAGCCCTCCGTGAGAAGGCGGCTCTCCGTGAGAAGGCAGCGCTCCGTGAAGAGAAAGCCGACCGCGAACAGGCAGCCGTCCGCAAACAGACCACCAACCGCTGACTGGCAGCCCTCCGCGAACAGGGGTCCTTCGGTGAACAGGCAGCCGTCAGCGAACAGGGCGCCAGATGAGCGCACGGCTTCGTGCGAACGCGCGGCTCGCTCATCGGAGGTTCGCAATCACCAGCAGGATGAAGATCGCCAACGCGACCGCCGCCACCCCGTACGAGAGCCACGGCGCGATTCGCGGCGCGGGCAGTGACCGCCCTTCCCGCATGGCCTCCTCCGCGCGCAACCACCGCCGGAACGCCAACGCGCTCGTCGCCACCCCGGTCAGCACCATCAGCCCCGCCAGCACCTGCCGCAACCCGGGCACCGCGAGCGGCGGCGCGAACGCCTCCAACCCGATCCCGCCAGCCATCAACGCCAGTGCCGTCCGGATCCACGCGAGAAAGGTCCGCTCGTTCGCGAAGCTGAACCGCGGGTCCGGGTCCTCCCCCCGCTCCCGCAGCCGCGTCGGCCAGCTCACCCGGCCCACTCCCCCGCCGGCAGCCCGCCGACGCCCGGCGAGCACGCGAACACCGAGCCCGCCGACGGCTGGTCGCCGAAGTCCCGTACGCCGATCCGGGCCGTCGTGATAAACAGCGTGTCACCACCGAACGCGCAGGATGTCACCCGTTGGGCTGGGATCTCCACGGTCGTGATCAGGCGGCCGTCCGGGGCGTACCGTCGCACGCCCCACCCATCCCACAGCGCCACCCACAGACATCCCTCGGCGTCGACCGTCATGCCGTCCGGCCAGCCGCGATCGACGTCCACCAGGCGTCGGCGGCGCACGACGGCGCCGGACGAGGGCTCGTGGTCGAACGCGTCCACGCCCCCCGTCACCGTGTCGATGTAGTACATGAGCGCGCCGTCCGGGGACCAACCCAGGCCGTTCGACACACCCACACCGGTGACCATCGTGTGCAGGGAGTGATCGGGGTCCAGCCGGTACAGCGCGCCCGCGCCGTCGTCGCCCTCCAACATCGTGCCCGCCCAGAAGCGGCCCCACGGGTCGGCCTTGCCGTCGTTGCCGCGGCCGCCGGGCGGGTCGGTGTCGATCGTGTGCAGGCGCGTGCGGCGGCCGCCGTCGTCCAGGCACGTGTACAGGCCGGATCTCAACGCCAGCACCAGGCCGCCGGCCGCTCGCACCGCGACCGCGCCCACCTGCTCGCCGACCTCGAAGAACGTGTCCGTGCCCGACGCCGGGTCGAACCGGTGGACCTCGCCGCGCTCGATGTCCACCCAGCGCAGGGTGGAGCTCCGCGCGTCCCACACCGGGCCCTCGCCGAGACTCGCCGTCGCACGCAAAGCCACATCGACGTCCACGGGGGGACCGTATCCTGATCGCCATGCGCGTGACGATCGCCGAGGTCGCCAGACGGGCACGGGTCAGCAAGACCACCGTGTCCCGGGTGCTCAACAACAAGGGCGAGGTCGATGCGGCCACCGCGATCCGGGTACGCGAGGTCATCGCCGCGACCGGTTACACGCCCAGTGCGCGGGCCGTCGGGCTGGCGCGCGGCCAGACACAGACGGTCGGCATGCTGGTGCCGGGGCTGACCTGGCCGTGGATGGGTGACGTGCTGCAGGGTGTCGCCGACGTGCTCGAGGCGCGCGGCTACGGGCTGCTGCTGCACACCGTGAACCGCGGGGAGGATTCGCTGGCGCAGTTCGCGCGGCACGTGTCGGCCAGCGCTTTCGACGGGTTGCTGCTGGTCGTGCCGCCGGACGCGCTGCCGTACGTGACCAGCCTGCACGAGTCCGGCCTGCCCGTCGTCATGATCGACGACCGCGGCCACCACCCCGGCTTCCCGTCCGTCGCGACGAGCAACGACGCCGGTGGCAGGGACGCGGCGAAACACCTGATGGCGTTGGGCCGCCGCAGGCTCGCCATGATCACGGGTCCCTCGGACTTCGGCTGTACTCGGGACCGGTCGGCCGGCTTCCAGTCGGTGGCCGGCGAGGTGCCGCTGGTGGAGGGCGACTTCACCCGCGAGGCCGGCCAGTCGGCGGTGACCGAGCTGCTCAGGTACGGCCGGCTCGACGGCGTGTTCGCGCACAACGACCTCATGGCGGTCGGCGTCCTCGACGGCCTGCGCGCGGCCGGCCACTCGGTCCCCGGCGACGTCGCGGTGATCGGCTTCGACGACATCGACATCGCCTCCCACACCCAGCCGGCACTGACCACCATCCACCAGCCGTCCCGCGAGATGGGCGAGGCCGCCGCGACGATGCTGCTCTCCCACCTGGCCGGCGGCCCCGCCCGCGACGAACCCCTGGTACTGCCGACCTCCCTGGTCATCCGCGACAGCGCCCCCGCCACCTGACAGTCGCGAGTCCCGCGTCCGGCCAGTCGCGAGTCTCGCGTTCAGCCATAGCGAGTCCCGCGTTCACGCACACCGAGTCGCGGCTTCGTGCACACCAAGTTGCGTTCGTGCACACGCGGACCGGTCGAGATCTGCACAAGACCGCAACTCGGCATGTCCGAACGCGGGACTCGGTGTGGTTCAACGCGGGACTCGCGCTGTTCGAACGCGGGACTCGGGGTGTTTGAACGCGAGACTCGCGCATGGTTGGGCGGGGAGTCGGGGGTTTGGGTTGACGGGGGTGGTGGGCGCTTGTTAAATGCATCACAGGTTCGGAACCGGTTCCGGGACCGGTTTCGCATCCTTGAGCCGGACCTTCCCTGCTCCTCTGAATCGATTTACAGGTGGTCCAATGAAGTACACACCCTGGCGGCTCGTCGTCGCCGTCATCTCGCTGATCACCGCGGCGGCGGGCATCGTCGCCGTGCCGAGTGCCAGTGCGGCGCCGCTCGCGTGCGGTAGCACGAACGCGGCGCTGAACCGTCCCGTCACCGCATCCTCCACCGAGAACGCCGGCACGCCGGCCAGTGCCGCCGTCGACGGCAACACCGGTACCCGCTGGTCCAGCGCCTTCAGCGACCCGCAGTCGCTGCAGGTGGACCTCGGGTCGACCAAGCAGGTCTGCCGGGTCGGCCTCAACTGGGAGGCGGCCTACGGGCGGGCCTTCCAGCTCCAGGTGTCCACCGATGCCAGCAACTGGACCACGGTCTACTCCACGACCACCGGCGCCGGCGGGACCCAGTCGCTCGACGTCAGCGGCTCCGGCCGGTACGTCCGCGTCTACGGCACCGCACGTGCCACCCAGTACGGCTACTCCCTGTGGGAGCTGACCATCAACACCGACGACGGCGGCACCGGCCCGGTGATCCCGCCGACCGACCCGCGTGCCCCGGACTTCGGCCCGAACGTGTTCGTGTTCGACCCGTCGACACCGCAGAGCACCATCCAGTCCCGGCTCAACACCATCGCGAGCACGATGCGGACGAACCAGTTCGGCACGCAGCGCTACGCGGTCCTGTTCAAGCCGGGCACCTACAACGCCGACGTCGACCTGCGCTTCTACACCCAGGTCGCCGGTCTCGGCCTGCTGCCGGACCAGGTCAACCTCAACGGCCACGTGCGCGTCGAGGCCGACTGGCTCCAGCAGGGCGACAACCCCAACAACCTCGGCAACGCCACGCAGAACTTCTGGCGCTCCGCCGAGAACATGTACGTCCACCTCCCGGCCGGACAGATCGAGCGCTGGGCCGTGTCCCAGGCCGCGCCCTACCGGCGCATGCACCTCTCCGGCCAGGTCCAGCTGTGGAACGGCGGCGACGGCTGGGCGTCGGGCGGCCTGATCGCCGACTCCCAGATGGACGGCGTCGTGGTCTCCGGGTCGCAGCAGCAGTTCTTCACCCGCAACAGCGACCTGCGCGGCGGCTGGACCGGCTCGGTCTGGAACATGGTGTTCACCGGCACGACCGGGTCGCCCGCGCAGCACTTCCCGGACCCGTCGCACACGGTCGTCGACACCTCGCCGAAGATCCGGGAGAAGCCCTTCCTGTACTTCGACGGCACGGAGTACCGGGTGTTCGTGCCGGCCGTGCGGGAGAACGCCCGCGGCACCTCGTGGGCGAGCGGCAACCCCGCCGGCACCTCGATCTCGCTCGCGAACTTCTTCGTCGTGCGTGAGGGCACCCCGGCGGCGACCATCAACGCCGCTCTGGCACAGGGCAAGCACCTGCTGTTCACGCCGGGCGTCCACCACCTCGACGACACGATCCGGGTCACCAACCCGAACACGATCGTGCTGGGCATCGGGCTCGCCACGCTCACCCCGGACACCGGCCTGCCGGCCATCACCGTGTCCGATGTGGACGGTGTGCAGCTCGCCGGCCTGCTCGTCGACGCCGGCCCGCAGAACTCCTCCGTCCTGGTGGAGATGGGCCCGTCCGGCTCGACCGCGAGCCACTCGGCGAACCCGTCCGCGCTGCACGACGTGTTCTTCCGCGTCGGCGGCCAGCACGCCGGCAAGGCGACGGTCTCGTTGCGGATCAACAGCAAGGACGTGATCGGCGACCACATGTGGCTCTGGCGCGGCGACCACGGCACCGGCATCGGCTGGAACACCAACACCGCGCAGAACGGTCTCGTCGTCAACGGCGACAACGTGATCATGTACGGGTTGTTCGTCGAGCACTACCAGCAGTACAACACCGTCTGGAACGGCAACAACGGCCGGACGTACTTCTACCAGAACGAGATGCCGTACGACCCGCCGGACAACGCGACGTGGGGTTCGAGCGGCGGTGGTGCGCTCGGCTGGGCGTCGTACAAGGTGGGCGACAACGTCACCACGCACGAGGCATGGGGCGTCGGCTCGTACTGCTTCTTCAACACCAACCCCGCGGTGACCGCGAGCCGCGGCTTCGAGGCGCCGAACCGCTCCGGCGTCCGGTTCCACGGCCTGGTCACGGTTTCCCTCGGCGGTGTCGGCACGATCAACCGCGTCATCAACGACACCGGTGACGTCGCCAACCAGCCGCACCAGGTGAGCTACCTGCCCAACTATCCCTAGATAGCCGGGGCCTTGGGTCGGACCCGCGGGTCCGACCCAAGGCTCAGCAGGGCCTCGACCGGGAGGGTGGCCGCGCCGACGGCCACCGCGTCCTGGCCCAGTTCACACAGGACTATCGACGTCTGCTCGTAGGCGTGGCGCAGGGCATGGGCGGCGGTGGCGGTGCGGATCTCCGGCAGCAGCCGGGAGCCCAGCGCCACGCCGGCCCACCCGCCGAGCACGATCCGCTCCGGGTTGAACAGGTTGACCAGGTTGGCGATCCCCGCGCCGAGGTAGCCGACCGTCTCCGCGACCACACCGGCCGCGGTGGCCGAGCGTTCCACCGACTCCAGGAGGAAGTCCAGTTGCGACTGTTCGTTCTCCCGCGGGATCGCCTTGCCGCCGCGGGCTTTCCGGTACCGGTCGAGGATGCCCTCCGCGCCGACGTACGCCTCGAGGCAACCCAGCGCGCCGCAGCGGCACTGCCGGCCGCCGTAGGTCAGTGTCGTGTGGCCCCACTCCCCCGCGCTGCTCGTCGCGCCGCGGTAGGTGGTGCCGTCGGTGATCACCGTGGCGCCCACGCCCGAGCCGATCAGCGCGATCACCGCGTGCCGGGCGCCGCGCCCGGCGCCGAACCACATCTCGGCCTGGCCCAGCGTCTTCGCGCCGTTCTCCACGAAGAACGGCACCGAGACGCCCGCCATGCGCACCAGCTCGGCCAGCTCGACGCCGTCCCAGCCGATGGTCTGGGCGTGCACCCGTGCCGTCGCGCCCTGCTCGACCGTGCCGGGCACGCCGATGCCGGCGCCGATCACCGTGTGCTCGGCCACCGAGGCCGCGCTCAGCAGCTCGGTGAAGCCCTCGGCGATCAGCCGGCTGACCACGCCCGCGTCCGGCAGGTCGTCGGCACCCAGCGGACGGGTGACGGCGGCCAGCCTGGTCATGGCCAGGTCGAACACCTCCATGGTCACCCCGGTCTCGCCGACGTCGATGCCGACCAGGTGCCCGTAGGACGGGTTCACCCGCAGCAGCACCCGCGGCCGGCCGCCGTCGGACTCCACGAGCCCCGCCTCGACCACGAGGCCGTCGTCGATCAGCTCGCCGACCACGTTGCTGACCGTCGCGGCCGACAGGCCGGTGTGCCCGCCGAGCTCGTGCCGCGACAGCGGACCGTCGAAGAAGAGGGTGGACAGCAGCGTCGACCGGTTGCGTCGGCGCAGGTCACGTACCGTCGCACGTCTCGGTCGCATGTGCATCATCCCTTCGAGAGCCACCGCGCCAGCCTAGCTACGTCCCGCCGGGGAGACTTTATTCGAGTCTTCAAATAAGACTTAGTTCGTTACTTGTCCGTTATTGACGTGACCGTGGTCACCCGAGTTGACTCCGGGACCAACAGAGAGACCTGGCTAGCTCCGCTCAGCAGTCCTCGCTGGCGTTCTTCTTCCCCGACAAAGGAGTCCGGTGCACATGCGACTCAAGCGAAAGGCCGTGGCCCTCGGCACGGCGTTACTCTTGATGTCCGGCCTGGTTGCCTGTGGTGACGGCACCACGGGCGCCGCGGGCAACTCGGACGGCGTGCTCAACGTCGGCATGCCGAACGGCCCGCAGACCGAGAACCACAACCCGTTCCTGCCCTCCAGCGCGAGCAACTCGCTGGGCTACCGGTGGGCGCTCTACGAGCCGCTCGTGATGAACAACCAGGTCAAGCCCGCCGACAAGGGCAAGCCGTGGCTCGCCACCGACTGGACCTGGTCGGACAACTTCCGCAAGCTCGAGCTGACCATCCGCGACAACGTCACGTGGTCCGACGGCCAGCCGCTGACCGGCGCGGACATCGCCTTCACGTTCAACCTGCTCAAGAAGACGCCGGCGCTGAACATCAACGCCATCCCGTACTCCGACGTCACGGCGGACGGCAACAAGGTCACGGTGACCTTCTCGAAGCCCCAGTTCGTGAACCAGGCCGACATCCTCACCCAGACCCCGATGGTGCCCGAGCACCAGTGGTCGAAGATGTCGGACCCGGCCACCGACGCGGTGAAGGACCCCGTCGGCTCCGGCCCGTACAAGCTCAAGACGTTCACGCCGCAGACGGTGACGCTGACCCGCCGCGACACCTACTGGCAGGACAAGCCACAGGTCAAGGAGCTGCGCTACACGTCGTACAACGACAACAACGCGCAGACCACCGCGCTCGCCAACGGCTCGTCCGAGTGGGCCTTCACGTTCGTCTCGAACTACCAGACCGTCTATGTGAACAAGGACCCGCAGCACCACAAGCTGTGGTTCCCTCCGGTGCTCGGCGTGCACGGCCTGTTCCTGAACACCCAGCTCAAGCCGTTCGACAACCCGGTCCTGCGGCGCGCGATGAACATGGTCATCAACCGCGCGGACATCTTCAAGCAGGGTGAGGCCGGCTACTTCTACCCCGAGATCAAGAGCGTCACGGGCCTCCCGACGCCGGCCGGCGAGCCGTTCCTGGCCGCCGCGTACAAGGGCAAGGAGTTCAAGGGCGACGTCGCGGGCGCCAAGAAGCTGCTGACCGGCGCCGGCTTCACCTATCAGGGTGACAAGCTCGTCGACCCGACGGGCAAGCCGGTGAAGCTCACGCTGTCCGACCCGGCCGGCTGGTCCGACTACATCACGACGCTGGAGATCATCAAGGACAACCTGTCCGACATCGGCATCGACGCCGCGGTCGACAAGGCCAACGAGGACACCTGGACGACCAACGTCGACACCGGCCAGTTCGAGGCCGTGATGCACTGGACCAACAACGGCGCGACGCCGTACGACATCTACGAGTCCATCATGGACGGTGCGCTGTACAAGCCGACCGGCCAGTCGGGCGTCAACGGCAACTGGGGCCGCTTCCAGAGCGCGGAGGCGACCACCGCGCTGGAGCAGTACGCCAACGCGCCGGACGAGGCGACCCGCACCGCCGCGATGGACCAGCTGCAGAAGATCTACGTCGAGCAGGCGCCGGTGCTGATCACGGGCGCGGCCAACGCGGGCGGCGAGTACAGCACGAAGAACTGGGTCGGCTGGCCCGACGAGAACAACCAGTACGCGCCTGCCCAGCCGACGCAGCCGAACGCGCTCGACATCATCCTGCACCTGAAGCCGGCGTCGTAGGGCCACGATGACGGCCAGCACCCGGTCCACCGCCGCCACCACCGACGTGGTGCTGGCGGCGGTGGGCCTCACCAAGCACTTCCCCGTCCGTCGCCGGCTGTTCGTCGGCGGGCGGCGGGCCGTCCACGCCGTCGAGAGCGTCGACCTGGCACTGCGGCGGGGCCGGGTCACCGCGATGGTGGGTGAGTCGGGGTCCGGCAAGTCGACCGTGGCGCGGCTGCTCGCGCAGCTCGTCCGGCAGACGTCCGGCGACGTGCTGCTGCACGGGTCGCCGGTCCGGGCGACCGGGCGGCGGTTCCGGGCGTACTGCCGGCGGGTGCAGATGGTGTTCCAGGACCCGTTCGCGTCGCTGAACCCCGTGCACACCGTGCGGTACCACCTGACGCGGGCGCTGAGGATCCACGGCAGCCCGATGACCGCCGAGGAACTGCTGACGCAGGTGTCGCTGACGCCGCCGGAGCGGTTCCTGCCGAAGTTCCCGCACGAGCTGTCCGGCGGGCAGCGGCAGCGGGTGGCGATCGCGCGTGCGCTGGCCGCGGGGCCGGAGGCGCTGCTCGCCGACGAGCCGGTGTCCATGTTGGACGTCTCGATCCGGCTCGGTGTGCTGAACCTGCTGCGCGACCTGCGGGACCGGCTCGACCTGGCCATCCTGTACATCACCCACGACATCGCGTCGGCCAGGTACTTCGCGGACGAGGTGCTGGTGATGTACGCCGGGCAGGTCGTCGAGGGCGGCGGCGGGGAGGCGGTGACCCAGCACGCGGCGCACCCGTACACCCGGCTGCTGATCGCGTCGGCGCCCGACCCGGACCGAATCACCGGTGAGGCGTCCGAGGTGGAGGATGTCGGCGGCGGTGAGCCGCCGAGCCTGATCGACCCGCCGTCCGGGTGCCGGTTCCATCCCCGCTGCCCGCACGCGATGGCCCGCTGCGCGGTCGAGGCGCCGCCGCGCCTGGCCGTCGAGTCGAACGGTGACGGTCCGCACTGGGCCGCGTGCTGGCTGTACGACGCGCGGACCGTGGCGGAGCAGGCGGCGGAGGTGAGCCCCTGATGGGCTACCTCCTCCGCCGCGTCGGGCTCTACCTGTTCACCGCGTGGGCCGCGATCACCATCAACTTCTTCCTGCCGCGCCTCATCCCCGGCGACCCGGTCCAGGCGCTCATCTCGCGGTCGCACGGGATGCTCGACACCTCGGCCATCAGGTCGCTGTACGTCCTCTTCGGACTCGACAACGACCAGAACATCTTCCAGCAGTACGCCTCCTACCTCGGCCAGCTCTTCCGCGGCGACCTCGGCCTCTCGTTCACGTTCTTCCCCACGCCGGTCTCCGAGGTGCTCGCCGACTCCCTGCCGTGGACGCTCGGGCTCGTCGGCCTCACCACGGTCATCAGCTTCTTCCTCGGCACGTTCCTCGGCGTGATCGCCGGCTGGTGGCGCGGCTCCTGGGTCGACATGGTGATGCCGGCGACCACGTTCCTCTCCTCGATTCCCTACTTCTGGCTGGGACTGGTCGCGATCACGTTCCTCGCCGACCAGGGCGGCCCGTTCCCGTCGTCCGGCGGCTACGACCCCGGTGTCGTCCCGAGCTGGGACATGGACTTCGTGTGGAGCGCGGTCTACCACAGCCTCCTGCCGGCCATCACGATCCTGATCTCGTCGATGAGCGGCTGGATCCTGTCCATGCGCAACATGATGCTCACGGTGTCCTCGGAGGACTACATCACCGTCGCGCACGCCAAGGGGCTGTCCGAGCGCCGCGTGATGATCAACTACGCGGCGCGGAACGCGTTGCTGCCCAACGTCTCCGGGTTCGCGCTGTCGCTCGGGCTGATCGTCGGCGGCACGCTGCTCGTCGAGATCGTGTTCTCCTACCCGGGTGTCGGTTTCCAGCTGTTCCAGGCGGTCGGCTCGAAGGACTACCCGTTGGTGCAGGGGATCTTCCTCGTCATCACGCTGTCGGTGCTGGTGGCGAACCTGTTCGCGGACCTCATCTACCTCGTGCTCGACCCGCGCACCAGGAAGGAGGGCTGATGGCACTCCGGTTCCTCCGCAACCGCAAGGCGGTCGTCGGGCTCGTCATCTTCGGGTTCTTCTGCCTGCTCGCGGTCTTCGGACCCATGCTCGCCCCGTACGACCCCGGCAAGCGCGGCGACGACCTGCTCGTCGGGCCCAACGGCGCCCACTGGTTCGGCACCACGCACCTCGGCCAGGACCTCTTCAGCCAGATGCTCGACGGCTCCCGCAGCGTCATGCTCGTCGGGATCGTGGCGGGTGTCGTCGCGACCGTCCTCGGCGTGGTGATCGGCGTGACGTCCGGGTACCTGTCCGGCGCCGGCGCGGAGGGCCTCTCCGCGCTGTCCAACGTCTTCCTGGTGATCCCGGCGCTGCCGCTGATCCTCATCATCACGCTGTCACTGCCCGACACCGACGACATGACGATCGCGCTCGTGATCGGCTGCACGTCCTGGGCGTGGGGTGCCCGGGTGCTGCGGGCGCAGACACTCTCGCTGCGCCGCAGGGACTACGTCGAGGCCGCGAAGGCGACCGGCGAGTCGACCTGGCGGATCATCGGGTTCGAGATCCTGCCGAACCTGACCGCGGTGATCGCGGCGAGCTTCATCGGCACGGTGATCTTCGCGGTACTTTCGGAGATCACGCTCGCGTTCATCGGGGTGCCGGGGGTCTCCGAGTGGAACTGGGGAGCCATCCTGTTCTGGGCGCAGAGCCAGCAGGCGCTCGCGCAGGGCGCGTGGTGGTGGTTCGTGCCACCGGGCGTCGCGATCGCGCTGCTGGGCACCGGCCTGGCGCTGCTGAACTTCGGCATCGACGAGTACGTCAACCCGCGCCTGCGGTCCAGCGCGAACACGCGCGGGGTCAGGATGCGGGTCGGCTTCACGCCGGTGCTCTCCGGGAGTACCCATGAGTGAGCCCGTGCTGGAGATCAGGAACCTGAACGTCGGCTACGGCGTCGGCGACGAGGCCGTGCACGCGGTCCGGGACGTCAGCCTCACGCTGCACCGCGGCGAGGTGCTCGGCCTGGCCGGGGAGAGCGGCTCCGGAAAGTCCACCCTGGCCTACGGCATGCTGCGACTGCTGCCGCCACCGGGCGTGGTCACGGGCGGCAGCGTGCTGTACCACCCGCGGGACGGCGAGGCCATCGACCTCCTGCGGCTGTCGACGTCGAAGCTGCGGCGGTTCCGCTGGTCGGAGATCTCGATCGTGTTCCAGGGCGCGATGAACTCGCTCAACCCCGTGCACACGGTCGAGACCCAGCTGTGCGACGTGATCGCCGCGCACGAACCGGGTACCACCAAGGCGGCCAGGCGGGCCCGCGCGAAGGACATGCTCAAGCTCGTCGGCATCAACGCCGACCGGCTGGGCAGCTACCCGCACCAGCTGTCCGGCGGCATGCGCCAGCGCGTGATGATCGCGATGGCGCTCGCGCTCGAGCCACGAGTCGTCGTGATGGACGAGCCGACCACGGCGCTGGACGTCGTGATGCAGCGGCAGATCCTCGCGCAGCTGGTGGAGCTGCGGGAACGCATCGGGTTCTCGGTGCTGTTCATCACACACGACCTGTCGCTGCTGGTGGAGTTCTCGGACCGGATCGCGATCATGTACGGCGGCCGGATCGTCGAGTCCGCGCCGGCGCACGCCCTGTACCGGGAGTCGCTGCACCCGTACAGTGACGGGTTGCTGCACTCGTTCCCGGCACTGCGTGGGCCGCGCCGCGAGCTGACCGGAATCCCCGGCTCGCCGCCGGACCTGCGGGCCATGCCGTCCGGGTGCGCGTTCCACCCGCGCTGCCCCAAGGCGTTCGAACCGTGCGCGGACCGCACACCGACACTGGCGCCACATGGCGACCGGGCCGTGGCCTGCTGGCTGCATGCCGAGTCGAGAACGGAGGAGGATCTTTGGACACCACGGTGACACTGGAGTCCGCGGAGGAGGCGGCGCTGATCGCGAGCCTGCCGACGGAGTTCCGGTGGGGGGTCGCGACCTCGGCTTACCAGATCGAGGGCGCGCACGAGGAAGACGGTCGCGGACCGTCCATCTGGGACACCTACTGCCGGACGCCGGGCATGGTCGAGGGGGGCGAGAACGGTGACGTGGCGTGTGACCACTACCACCGGATGCCTGCCGACGTCGAGCTGATCCGCTCGCTCGGCGTGGACCTGTACCGGTTCTCCGTCTCATGGCCCCGGATCCAGGCGACGGGCCGCGGGCCGGCGAACGCCGCGGGGCTCGACTTCTACGACCGGCTGGTCGACGAGCTGCTTCGGTCCGGTGTGGACCCGTGGGTGACGCTGTACCACTGGGACCTGCCACAGGCGCTGGAGGACGCGGGCGGCTGGCCGGCGCGGGACACGGCGTACCGGTTCGCGGACTACGCGATGCTCGTGTTCGACCGGTTGCAGGACCGGGTCCGCACGTGGACGACGCTGAACGAGCCCTGGTGCTCGGCGATGCTCGGCTACTACGAGGGCCGCCAGGCGCCGGGACGGCGGAACTTCGCCGACGCGATGGAGGCCGTGCACCACCTGCTGCTCGGCCATGGCCTTGCGGCACAACGGATGCGTGCGGCGGCCACCGAGCCGATCGAGCTGGGAATCACACTGAACATGGGCACCGCGATGGCGGCGTCCGAGAGCCTCGCGGACCAGGAGGCCGCACGGCGGGCCGACGGCCTCGGCGCGCGGATCTACCTGGACCCGTTGCTGCGCGGGCAGTATCCCGGCGACATCCTCGACGACCTGTCCGTCCGCGGGGTCAAGCTCCCGGTGGTGGACGGCGACCTGGCGATCATCAGCGAGCCGATCGACGTGCTCGGCGTGAACTACTACTCGAGCCACCGCTTCGCCGGCGTGGATGCCCAGGGGCGGACCGAGGACGCGGACGGGAACCCGATCAGCGAGCCGGTGCCGTTCGGGCGGCCGGTGACGGCGATGGACTGGGAGATCATCCCGGAGGGCTTCACGGAGCTGCTGGTGCGGCTGTCCCGCGAGTACCCCGGTGTGCCGCTGGTGATCACCGAGAACGGCGCGGCGTTCGACGACGTGGCGGACCCGTCGGGCTTCGTGGCCGACCAGGACCGGACGGCGTACCTGTCGTCGCACATCGCGGCGGTGGCGGCGGCCCGGCAGCAGGGCGCGGACGTGCGCGGGTACTTCGCGTGGTCGCTGATGGACAACTTCGAGTGGTCGTACGGCTACGCGAAGCGGTTCGGCCTGGTGCACGTCGACTACGAGACACAGGTCCGCACCCCGAAGCAGAGCGCACTCTGGTACCGCGACACGATCCGCAAGGTACGCGGCCGATGATGTCCCGGTGAGTTTCGAGGACCGGTTGGCGTCGGAGCTGGCGGCGTTGCCCAACGTGCTCGCGGTCGCCCTGGGCGGCTCGCGAGCACAGGGCACGAACCGCCCGTCGAGTGACTGGGACGTGGCGGTGTACTACCGCGACACGTTCGATCCCGAGTGCCTGCGCTCGCTCGGCTGGCCGGGCTCGGTGTCCCCGCTCGGCGGGTGGGGCGGCGGGGTGTTCAACGGGGGCGCGTGGCTGTCGTTCGAGGGCCGGCGGGTGGACGTGCACTACCGGGACCTGACCAGCGTGGAGCACGAGTGGGCGGAGGCGCGGGAGGGACGGTTCCGCGTCGAGCCGCTGATGTTCCACCTGGCCGGGATCCCGTCGTACCTGGTCGTGGCGGAGCTGGCGCTCAACGTGACGCTGCACGGGTCCCTGCCGAGGCCGGAGTACCCGCCACTGCTGCGAGCCCGGGCACCGGGCATCTGGTGGGAACGGGGTTCGATGGTGATGGCGTACGCCCGCGACGGTCACGCCGCCCACGGCCGCCGCGCACAGACGGCAGGCCTGCTGGCGACCGGTGCCTCATGCGCCGCCCACGCCGTCCTAGCCGCCCGCGGCGAATGGATCACGAACGAGAAGCAGTTGCTGACGCGCGCCGGCCTGCGGGAGATGGACGACCTGCTCAACGCCCCGGACGAGGCCATCGACCTGTGCACTCGTGCCGTCTCGGCGGCTTTGCGCGGGTAGCCGCAACCTCGGCATCTCCCCGCACCGGCACCCCGCCGGCCACGTCAACCCCAGCTCCGCAACCCCGGCGTCGCCATGAGACGGCCCAGGCAGTCGCCATGGCTGAAGACCCGGCACCACACGAACAGTCCGTTCGCACGACATCCGCAGGCACACGCCCGCGAGCCCCGCAAGGGGGACCCCTGGTTCCACACTACCGGCAGGCACCGACAAAAACGGAGCCTGACCTGCGTGAATGGAACGTTCGCATGTGACGTTCACCGAGAAGTGTGACGGGCATGGCCATCGGCCCCCAAGATCCAGCGTAGTGCCGGGCACCACAAAACGGGGTGGTGCGAACGGGCCATTCGCTCGCGGTTACACGGCCTGGAGTTCGCGGGTCGGGGTGGCGGTCGGCGACGGGGAGGTGTCGGTCGGGGCCGTGAACCGCCGTAGGCGCAGACTGTTCGTCACGACGAAGAGGGAGCTGGTCGCCATCGTCAGGCCCGCCAGCATCGGGTTCAGCAGGCCGGCCGCCGCCAGCGGGATCGCGGCCACGTTGTACGCGAACGCCCAGAACAGGTTGCCCTTGATCACCGCCAGGGTGCGGCGGGACAGGCGGATCGCGTCCGCTGCCGCCCTCAGGTCACCCCGGACCAGCGTCAGGTCGCTCGCCTCTATCGCCACGTCCGTACCCGTGCCCATGGCGAGGCCCAGGTCCGCCTGTGCCAGCGCCGCCGCGTCGTTCACGCCGTCGCCCACCATCGCGACCACCTTGCCGGTGGACTGGAGGCGCTTGATCGCCGCCACCTTGCCCGCCGGCAGGACTCCCGCGATCACCTCGTCGATCCCCACCTGCGCCGCCACCGAACGGGCCACCTGCTCGTTGTCGCCCGTCAGCATCACCGGCGTCAGGCCCAGCGCCCGCAGGCGGGCGACCGCCTCGGCGCTCGTCGGCTTCAGCGTGTCGGACACCATCAGCAGCCCGCGCACCGCGCCCTCCCACGCGACCGCCACCACCGTGCGGCCCGCCGCCTCGCCCGCCGACTTGGCCGTGGCCAACTCAGCGGGCAGCGCCGGCAGCTGACCGCGGCCGGCCGTCACCTCGATGCCCTCGACGGTCCCGCGTACACCCAGGCCCTCCATCGCCGCGAACGACGACACCGGTGGCAGCGGGCCCACCCTGTCCCGTGCCGCTTCGGCTATCGCCCTGGCGATCGGGTGTTCCGACGCGTCCTCCACCGCGCCCGCCAGGCGCAGCAGCTCGTCCTCGGGCACACCCGGCGCCATCACCGACACGAGTGACATCCGGCCGCTCGTCACCGTGCCGGTCTTGTCCAGCACCACCGTGTCCACGCGCCGTGTCGACTCGAGGACCTCCGGGCCCTTGATCAGGATCCCCAGCTGCGCCCCGCGCCCCGTCCCCACCAGCAGCGCCGTCGGTGTCGCCAGGCCCAGCGCACAGGGGCACGCGATGATCAGCACCGCCACCGCGGCCGTGAACGCCGACGACGCGGACGCCCCCGTGCCCAGCCAGAATCCCAGTGTCCCGAACGCCAGCACGATCACCACCGGCACGAACACCGCCGACACCCGGTCCGCCAGCCGCTGTACGGCCGCCTTTCCGGTCTGCGCCTGCTCGACCAGCCTCGCCATCTGCGCCAGCTGCGTGTCCGCGCCCACCCTCGTCGCCCGCACGACCAGGCGGCCGCCCACGTTCAACGTCGCGCCGACCACCGACGACCCGACCGACACCTCCACCGGGAGGGACTCGCCGGTCAGCATGCTCGCGTCGACCGCCGACGCGCCCTCCTCGACCACGCCGTCGGTCGCGATCTTCTCCCCCGGCCGCACCAGGAACCTGTCGCCCACCGCGAGGCGCTCGATCGGGACCCGGCTCTCCGAGCCGTCCCGCAGCACGGCCACTTCCTTGACACCCAAGGAAAGCAGCGCACGCAGCGCGGACCCGGCGCGGCTCTTCGCGCGTGCCTCGAAGTACCGGCCGGCCAGGATGAACACCGTGACGCCGGCCGCGACCTCCAGGTAGATGTTCCCCGCTCCCTCGGACGGCTCCACCGTCAGCCGGAACGGGTGGGTCATGCCGGGAATCCCCGCCGTGCCAAGGAAAAGCGCGTACAGCGACCACGCGAAGGCGGCGATCGTGCCCATCGAGATCAGCGTGTCCATGGTCGCCGAGCCGTGGCGCAGGTTCGTCCACGCGGCACGGTGGAACGGCAGCGCGCCCCACACGATCACCGGCGCCGCAAGGGAAAGCGACGCCCACTGCCAGTAGTCGAACTGCCACGCGGGCACCATCGCCAGCACCACCACCGGGACGGCCAGCACGAGGCTCACCAGCAGGCGGGTACGCAGCGCGTGCACCTCGGTGTCCGCCGGCGCTTCCTCATCGGCCGGCTCCGGCGATGGCACGTGCGCGGTGTAGCCCATCTTCTCGACGGTCGCGACCAGGTTCTCGGCCGGCACCTCGCCACGCACCAGCGCCTTCTCGGTGGCGTAGTTGACGCTCGCCTCGACGCCGTCCATGCGGTTGAGCTTCTTCTCGATCCGCGCGGCGCACGACGCGCACGTCATGCCGCCGATGACCAGCTCGACCTCACTCATGTCCGTGCTCTCCCGCCACCACGGTGAACTCCGCCGTGCGCACCACGTCACCGTGCTTGAAGTCCAGGTACAGCCGGTAGGTGCCGGCGGAAGGCACCTCGGCGTAGAAGACGATGCTCGGCCCCGCCCTCGTCTCCCCCTCGCCGGGGTGGACGTGCAGGTAGGCGAGGTCGCCCTGCCGCAGCGCGACGAGGTGCCCGTACGCCGCGAGGTAGGGCTGCAGGTCGGTGACCGGCACGCTGTTCCGGTCGACCGTCAGCGTCAGTTTGCTCGTCGTGCCCGGGGTCAGCTCGCCGGACAGCGTGACCCGGTACTCGCCGACCGCCGAGGTCAGCGCCGGCGGCGGCAGCGGTGCCGGGGTGTAGTTGCCGGACACGGCGACGTCCGCACCCAGCGTCACCCCTTCGGCGGCGCCGGCACGCCGGTAGTCCGCGAAGACGCGGTGGTCGCCGGCGTTCGCGAAGGTCAGCGGGACGTGCCAGGTGCCGTCCGCGGTCATCGCCGGGTGGACGTGCTGGAAGCCGGACAGGTCGCGGCGTGCGACGACCAGGTGCATCAGCTTGTCGTGCGTCTCGGTGTAGCGGGTGACCGCGTGGCCGTCGGTGTCGACGATCCGGAACGCGAAGTCGGCGGGCTGACCGGCGACGAGGCCGGTGCTCAGCACCTCCAGCGTCATGCCGTCCTGGCTGACCTGCAACCCCTTCGGCACGGCGGCCTCGTCGTGCCCGCCGTGCGCCTCGGCCATGTCCTGGTGCCCGGCGGGCTCCGGCGAGCGGGAAACCGGACCGACGAGCTGCCCGACGGCGTAGGCGCCGCCGAACACGGCGACGACCGCCACGGCCAACCCACCGAGCTTCAGTCCCACGCTGCTCATGACTCGCTCCGCTCCTCCGTCAACCCCGCCGCGCGTTCGTCGTCAGCTGGCCAGCTCGTAGCCGGCCTCGTCGACCGAGGCCCGGATGGCCTCGACGTCGATCGGGGCCTCGCTGGTGACCGTGACCTGGCCGGACGGCAGGTCGACCCGGACGTCGGTGACGCCGGGAATCTGGGACACCTCGCTGGTCACCGAGCCGACGCAGTGTGCGCAGGTCATCCCGGTCACCGTGTACGTGTTCGTAGTCACCAGTCACTCCTCGTGAGGTTCACGCGGCCCGTGGCCGCCTACCGACGAGCCTACCGTACCCCCCCACGGTATCGGAACCAGTCAGAGTTGTGCCCGGCGCGAGGCCCGGATGCGACGCTTCTGGACGTGACCGACACCGCGTTGACCCGGGACGACCTGACGGACGCCATCGTGCGGGTGACCTCGGCCTCCCGTACCGACGTCGAGGACAGCACGGACCTCCTGGCGCTGGGGCTCGACTCCCTCGGCGTCATGCGGCTGGTCAACGAGCTGCGCGTGCACGGCCTGCCCGTGACGTACCAGGATCTGCTCGGCGAGCCGACCCTCGACGGGTGGTGGACACGGATCGCCGCACTGCTGCGGGCGAACCCCCATCTGGCGGCGTGAGGCTGTCATAGTGCCTTACATGTCGGTTTAACCGGCCACAGAGTTCCCGGTCACTGGCGGGTAATTGGTGACCGGAGTCACACTTTTCCCATGACAACGCTGGAAGAGATGGGCAACGTGATGCGGGCCGTGCCCGGCCCGCGGGCCGGCGTCCACGAGGTCGCCGACTGGTATACCCGAAAAGCACATCTGCTCGACCGATTAGCCGGGGACGCCGCCGGCACCGAGGCGGTGCGCATGCACAAGCAGGCCGTGCTTGCCAGGCGCCGCGCGGCGAAGCTCCTCGCCGTCGCCTGAAGTCCTTTCCCAGAACGACTTTCCCCAGAACGACTTTCCTAGAACGACTTTCTAGAACAACGTCGGCGGCGTCGCCGCGTCGAACGGGTCGTAGGTGTCGAGCCGGCTGCTCGGGCCGCGGGAGAACCGCAGCGACAGTCCGGAGTGGTCGGTCAGTCTCGTCGTCCTCGGCTCGTGGATGTACTCGCACTCCACCAGCTCCTCGACCAGTTCCTTGGTGCAGTGGGCGTGGTCGTAGCGATAACCGTCACCGGTCCGGCCGATCCAGCTGTGTTCGACCGCGTCGGGATGCAGGTGGCGGAAGGCGTCCACCAGGCCGTGTCTGTCCGTCAGGCCTCTGTAGAAGTCGTACTCGAACCAGCGGAACGACGCGTGTTCCGGCTCGTGTTCCGGCTCGATCACGTTCAGGTCGCCCAGCAGCACGGTCTGGGCGCCGGCCTCGGAGAGGCCCGGGGTGGCCAGCGCGGTGTTGAACTCGGCGAGGAATCGGCGCTTGCGTTCGGTCTTCTCCGCCGTCGCGTCTCGCGTCGGAACGTAAGTGCCGACCACGCGAACCACACCCGTCTGGGTGGAAATCATTACGCCAGCCACCCGATTGGGTAGGTAGGTCAGGGTTTTCACGATCGGGTCGGCCTTGACGGGCAACCTGCTGACGATCATGACGCCGTATTCGGCCGGTGCCGGTTTCGGGTAGAGGACCGCGTAGCCGGCCGTGCGGAAGGCGTCCGCCAGGTGCCGGCAGCCGTCGCTCGTCCTGGTCTCGGTCAGCACGAGGACGTCCTCGTGCCTGGTGGCGAGCCACGCCAGCTGGCGGTGCGCCCGCTCTTCTGACGGACTGCCGATGTTGAGGGTCAACAAACTGAGACCGGACATGGCACGTGATGGTAGAGAGCAGACCCACCTGACCACGACCGGGCGGCGTGGTCGGACCAGTCATTGCCCGTCTTCGGCCATCGCCAGGAGTTTCGTCACAGTGTTCCAGTTGCGGACCGTGGCCACTTCACCCCTTCGCGCCGGAAAAGCGGCCAGAATGGGCGATTTCATTTGACCATTGGGTAACCAGAAGTACGCCTCTCGCTCGGCGAGATGCACACGTTCGGGTTCATACCCGGCCGCGTCGATCTCCGGCCACTTCCCCGGCCCGTCGAGAAAGGACACCACGTACCGGGAAGGGTCGGTGACCACCTCGCGGAACGGGTCGAGGTCGACGACCGCACGCAGCTCCGGCGCGGTGCGCATGACACAGTCGACGGTGAAACCGGCGCCCTTCGCGAGCGCCGCCTCCACCTCCCCGCGCACGGTGTCCGGCCGCCTGTTCGTCCGCAGCACCACGTTTCCGCTCTGTAGCAACGTGCGCACGTCCTCGTACCCGAGGTCGGTCAGCCACGCCCGCAGGTCGGCCATCGCGACGCGCCGCTTCGAGCCGAGGTTGATACCGCGCAACAGAGCCACATGAATCACGGTTCGGGACTCTAACCCCGCAGCGTCGCCAGCGGGTCGAGGTTCTCCTCGGTGAGGTCGTCGTAGTCCGTGGACTCCGACAGCTCACGCCAGCTCGCGTCGGACTCGGCGCGGCTCCGCTCGGCCTGACCGGCGAACCGGACCGCGTCGCTGCCCAGCAGCAGCCGCACCGGCGGCTCGGCCATTTCGACGAGCGCCAGCACGACGTCCGCGACCTTCGCCGGGTCGCTCGCCGCGCGGGCCATGAGCGTGGTCCGCACCGCGTTGATCGCGCCGACCGTCGGCTCGTAGGCCGGCGAGACGGGGTGGACGGCCATGGACGAGCCCGCCCAGTCGGTCCGCATGCCGCCCGGCTCCAGCACGGTGACCCTGACACCCAGCGGCGCGACCTCCTTCGCGAGCACCTCCGAGAAGCCGCCGACCGCGAACTTCGCCGACTGGTACGCGGACAGTCCGGGCGTGGTCACCCGGCCGCCCACCGACGAGACCTGGACGACGTGGCCCGCGCCCTGCTCGCGCAACACGGGCAGCGCGGCCCTGGTCACGTTGACCACGCCGAAGAAGTTGGCGTCGACCTGCGCGCGGAAGTCGTCCGCGGGCGTGTCCTCGACCGACCCCGAGTTGGCGTAGCCGGCGTTGTTGACCACCACGTCCAACCGGCCGAACGCCTCGACCGCGGTGTCCACGGCCGCCTGCGCGGCCCGTGGGTCGGTCACGTCGAGCGCCACCGTGCGCACCCGGTCGCCGTAGCGCTCGGCCAGGCCGGCCAGCTGCTCCGGCCGGCGGGCGGTCGCGACCAGCGAGTGACCGGCGGCCAGCACCTTCTCGGCGATGTGCCGGCCGAGGCCGCGTGAGCTGCCGGTGACGAGGAAGACCTTTGTCATGCTCTTTTCCTAACTGACTGTTTGGTTAGCTCCTCTCACCAGGAAAGCACCGTGGCACCCCGCTGTCAACTAGACGGTTAGTCAGGTACCTTGTCGGCATGGCTGGTGACGCGGAGGCAACCCGGCGGCGGCTGCTGGACGCGGCGGCCAGGGAGTTCGCCGAGTACGGGATAGCGGGCGCGCGGGTGGACCGGATCGCGACCGCGGCGAAGAGCAACAAGGCGCAGATCTACCACTACTTCGGGAACAAGGACGGCCTGTTCGAGGCGGTGATGAGCGAGCTGGCGCGGGACACGCTGCGCGAAGCGCCCATCGACGCGACGAACCTGCCGGACTACGCGGGCCGGCTGTTCGACCGGTTCGTGCGTGACCCGGTCAAGGAGCGGCTCGCCAAGTGGTACCGGCTGGAGGGCGAGGGCTACGCGGCGGTCGAGGTCGTGGTGGCGAGCACGCGGGACAAGCTCGCGGCCATCGCCAAGGCCCAGGCCGACGGCCTGCTCACGACCCGGTTCACGGCAGTGGAGCTGCTCACGATGGTCGTGCACCTGTCCGCGCTCTGGAGCTCGATGGCCCCGGAGATGGCCGCGCACGCGACCGGCATCCCGGAGGCACGCCGCCGCCAGGTCGTGGTCGACGCGGTGGGCGCGCTGCTCAGGGACTGACCGCCAGGAAGAGGAACGCGGCCAGCAGCACGAGGTGCACGCCGCCCTGGAGGCGGGTGGCCCGGCCGGGCACGACCGTGAGCACGCTGACCACGACCGTCAGCACGAGCAGCACCAGCTGCGTGGGGCCCAGGCCGAGGACGAGCGGCCCGTCGAGCCAGATCGACGCCAGCGCGATGGTCGGGATCGTCAGGCCGATGCTGGCCATCGCGGACCCGTACGCGAGGTTGAGGCTGGTCTGGATGCGCCCCCAGCGCGCGGCCCGCACGGCCGCGAGCGTCTCGGGCAGCAGGACGAGCATCGCGATGACGACACCGACGAACGAGGGTGGGAACCCGACGGCCGCGACGGTGTCCTCGATGGCGGGCGACTCGACCTTGGCGAGCCCCACGACCGCGACGAGCGAGACGAGCAGCAGCCCGAGGCTCGTGAGCGCGGCGCGGCTGGTGGGTGGCGGGGCGTGGCCGGCCTCGTCGTTCTTCTCGCCGTCGTTCTTCTCGTCGTCGTTCTTCTCGCCGTCGTTCTTCTCGCCGTCGTTCTCCGAGGTCTGGGTGACGGGCAGGAAGAAGTCCCGGTGCCGGACGGTCTGCGTGAGCACGAACGTGCCGTAGAGCACCAGCGAGGCGAATGCCGCGAAGGTCAGCTGTGCCGGCGAGAACTCCGGGCCGGGCTGGCTGGTGGTGAACGTGGGCAGCACGAGGCTGAGCGTGCCCAGGGTGGTGACGGTGGCGAGGGCGGCGCCGCTGCCCTCGGCGTTGAAGAGCGTGACGTGGAACCGGCGTGCCCCGACCAGCAGCGACAGGCCGACGATCCCGGTCGTGGTGATCATGAGCGCGGCGAAGACGGTGTCCCGCGCGAGGGACGCGGAGCCCTTGCCGCCGGAGACCATCAGCGTGACGATCAGCGCGACCTCGATCACGGTGACCGCGACCGCGAGGACCAGGGACCCGAACGGCTCCCCCACCCGGTGTGCGACCACCTCGGCGTGGTGCACGGCCGCGAGCACGGCGCCGGCGAGCACGACGGCCACGAGCACGACGAAGACGGTGCCGAGGTCATGGCCCCACGTGACGGCGAGCGCCAGCACACCGAGCACCGGCACGAGGACGGTCCAGGACATCCACCTGCTTGCCACCGCCCGACCCTATCCAGCCGGCTCGGCATCCACCCGGACAACCCCGCCCGCTATGTCCGTTTGGTCACACCATCGCCGCCTTGCCCCCTAGCGGATGCGCGGGCGCGGGGCCACCCGCCTCCATCCCGTTTCAAGACCGCCACGACCGGTGCGACCTAGGTTCTTCGGCATGCACCTCCTGTTTCTCAGCCGGCCCGACCGGGGGCACCTGTACCCGACACTGCGGCTCGCGGAGGAGCTCGGCGGGCGCGGGCACCAGGTCACGTTCGCGTCCGGCGACCCGTACGTCGACGAGACGGCGGGGCCCGGGGTCCGGATCCTGCGCTTCGGCCGGGACGAGCGCGGCCTGCTGGACATGCCCGTGTTCCGGTCACAGGGCCCCGTGGACGCCGTGGTGGCCGATCCGCGCACGGCCAAGGCGGCCGGCGCGTTCGGTGCCGTGCCGGTGGTGGTGGCCGGCACGAACCTGGCCGGCGGCCGCGAGTGGCCGGGCGAGCGGTCCAGCTCGTACGTCTTCACCCTGCCGGGACCGCGGGGCGCCGTGCACGACCCGTGGCGCCCCGGTGGGCGGCGGCCGGTGCTGCTGGTGGACGGGCCGCCGATCGGGCCGCTGGTCCGGGCGTTCGGCGACACCCAGTGGCAGGTCGTGGTCGGCGACTCGACCCGGTTCGCGGGACTGCCGCATGCGGACGTGTTCCTGACCGACGGGCGGCTGGCGGCGGTGAGCGCGGCCCTGCGCGCGGGTGTGCCGATGGTGCTGGCGCCGGAGACGGCCGAGGAGACCGGATACGCGCGGCACGTGGTCGCGCTTGGGGTCGGGCGGATCGTCGCGCCGGCCGAGCAGCCCGCCGAGGAGCTGCGCCAGGCGGTCGAGCGGATGCGGGTCGACGAGCCGACACTGGTCACCGCGCGGCGGCTCGCGACCAGGGTCGAGGCGGCCGGTGCGCCCGCGGTGGCCGCGACCGCGGTCGAGGCCCTGCTCGACGCGGAGTCGGTCGCGCGGGCGGCCTGACCCGGGCCGGACTAGCCGGCGGTGATGTCGAGCACAAGCTTGTCGAAGCTGCCGTTCTCGTGGGCGGCGACGAGTTGGGCGGCGAGGTCCCGCAGCTTCACGTTCCTGTTCTGGGACGCCCGTCTCAGAGCCGAGAACGCCTCGTCCGAGTCGTAGCCCCGGTCGCGCATCAGCAGGCCCTGCGCCCGGCCGACGAGCGACCGGGTGCGCAGCGCCGTCCGCAGCTGGCCGACCAGCTCCAGGCTGTCGTGGTAGATCGCCGCGTTGTCGAAGGCGACCCCGGCGTGGAGGGTGAGCAACAACACCACGTCGTACGACGACTCGTCGAACTGCCCCTCGTCCCGGGACAGCAGGGTGAGCACGGCCGACTCGTCCCCCCGGGTGGACAGGGGCAGGGTCAGGCAGCTGCGGTAACCGGCGTTCACCAGCTGCGTCGCGAACGAGGGCCAGCGCTGGTCGGCCATGACGTCGCCGAGCTGCCTCGGTTCCCGGAACGTCACCGCCTCCACGATCGGACCGGGCGCCAGCGGGTCGAACCCGAGGTCACCGGTGGACTGGACGGTCTCGACCCCGGTCGGCGAACGGACGGTGATGAGCGCGTCGTCACAGCCGGGGATCGTCTTGACGAGCCTGCTGACGAACTTCTCCGTGGACGACGAGAAGTCGTCGTCCGCGACGAGGCGGGAGAACTCGGCGAGCTCGCTCGCCACGGTCACGATGTCATTGGGCACACCCGGAGTCTGGGCGTGCCTCCGTGCCACGGCAAGACCACTTGCTAACCTTGCGCGAGTTTTTCGCCCACGGTTACGAAGTCAGCCGTGTCTCTTCTGCGAGTGGAGGCATCATGGCTGGTGGCCGGCCGTATGACGTGCCGTTGAGTATCGGGGTAAGACCCATGCGGGACGGTGCCGCGCTGGTGACCGTCACGGGCGAGATCGACATCGCGACCGTGGCATCCCTGAAGGCGGCGCTCGCCCCGCTCACCGCCGACCAATCCGTGCGACTACTGGTCTGCGACCTGTCCGAGGTGTCGTTCTTCGGCGCCGCCGCGATCTCGGTCCTGCTCGATGCGCGTGCCGCACTGATCCGGCGTGACGGGCGGCTACGACTGGTCGCCACCGAGCGCATGGTCATCCGCCCGCTCAGCCTGGTGCACCTCCTCGACGTGCTGCCGGTGAGCCCCGACATACGCGCCGCACTGCTCGATCAGAGCCCCTGACCGTCCATTTCGGACGAAAGACTGGAAAGCCCTTACCTCACCGGGATGCCACCTGGTCGAGGTCACCTTGTCGGGGTGGTCGTATACCCGGAGTTTGATCGTTCGTCACTCTTTCGGCGGGTCGGTGCACGGCGTTGATAACAACGGATTAGAATCCGCAACTCTGGGTATGCAAATTGCACGTTCAACGATCACCGAGACGAGAGATGATCGAGCCGCCCGAGTTGATGCTCGCCACGCCGACCGACCGACGTTTCTCCGACGAGGACTGGGTCTTCGAGCGAAAGATGGACGGCGTGCGCGCCATGTCCATCCGTGATGGCTGGCGGCCACAGCTGTGGTCGCGCAACCACAAACGGCTCGACGACGGCTATCCCGAGCTGGTCGAGCTGCTCGCCGCGGCGGGCGGCACACACTTCATCACCGACGGTGAGATCATCCGCGACGGCGACGCCGCCTTCTACTACGTGTTCGACCTGCTGTCCCTCGGCGGGCTCGACCTCACCGGCCGGCCGCTGCGCGAACGCAAGTCGATCCTGCGCACGGCGTTCCGCTTCGGCGGCGCGCTGCGGTACTCCGAGCACCGCGACGGCGAGGGCGAGGCCTACTACAAGTACGCCTGCGACCACGGCTGGGAGGGCCTGATCGCGAAGCGCGCCGACTCCCCGTACCGCGGCGGGCGATCCGCGGACTGGCTCAAGTTCAAGTGCCTGCGCGGCCAGGAGTTCGTCGTGGGTGGGTTCACCGAGCCGCAGGGGTCGCGGGCCGGCTTCGGCGCGTTGATCGTCGGCTACCACGAGGACGGGCTGCTCCGGTACGCCGGCAAGGTCGGCACCGGCTACGACCACGCCACACTGCGTGCGCTGCGGGTCCGCATGGACGCCATGGCGCAGGAGGAGTCGCCGTTCGCCGACCAGGTGCCGGAGCCGACCGCGCACTGGATCCGGCCCGAGCTGGTGGTGCAGGTCGGGTTCAGCGAGTGGACACGCGAGGGACGGCTGCGACACCCGCGGTTCGGCGGCCTGCGCACCGACAAGCCGCCGGCCGAGGTCGTCCGCGAGTAGACGTTTCACCCCAGATCACGCGCGGTATCCCCCCGGTCATGCGAGAGTTCGGCAGGGAAGGCCCGCGTGCCGAAGGCGCGTCGGTGGTCTGGGCGGGACGGCACGACGGGCCGGCGCTCGTGGTCGTCGACCCGGCCGGCTCCGCCAAGCACGACGTGCCGCCGACGTGGCACGGGCTCGCCGAGCACTTCCAGATCGCCTGGTGCCGCACTCCCGCCGCCGAGCACTCGCTGGAGGACATCGAGGACGTGCTCGAGACGCTCTCCGACCGCAGGGTGCCCGCGAACATCGTGGCGAGCGGCGAGGCCTGCCCGGCCGCGATCACGATCGCGCGCCAGTTCGCCCACATCGTCAGCACCGTGCTGCTGGTCGACCCGGCCGGCGAGGCCGACCCCCTGGACGGCACGGACATCGACGTGCGGGTCGTCGCACGGAGCCATTCGGGCCCGAGCGACCGGATCGAGGCGCCGCTGCCCCTCGGGCATCCCGAGGTGGTCGACGGTGTCGCGGCGGCGCTGGCGGGTATGCGTTAGGACCTCCGGTTCCCCAGGCCAGGAACACCAAGAGAGGAGTGGCATCTGTGACCACCATCGAGAAGTCGGTGGATGTCAGGGCGCCCGTGCGGACGGCGTACAACCAGTGGACGCAGTTCGAGTCCTTCCCGCGGTTCATGTCGGGTGTGGACCGGATCGAGCAGACCACGCCGACCAGGACGCACTGGCACACCACGATCGGTGGCGTGACGCGTGAGTTCGACGCGGAGATCACCGAGCAGCACCCGGACGAGCGGGTCGCGTGGCGGTCGGTCGACGGCCCGCGCCACGCCGGCGTGGTGACGTTCCACCGCCTTGACGACCAGACCACCCGCGTGCACCTGCAGATGGAGTACGCACCGGAGTCGCTCACCGAGAAGGCCGGCGCCGCCCTCGGCGTGGTGGGCAGCCGGATCCAGGGCGACCTCGACCGGTTCCGCGACTTCATCGAGCACCACGACGCCGAGACCGGCGCCTGGCGCGGCGACGTCGCCCGCCCACCCCAACAGGGCGAACAGCCGCCTGACGACCGGGGCGGGTCCCAGACCGCGCCCCCACCGACCAGGCCGACCCGACCCAGCCCAGCAGACCTCGACCGCAACCGCCGAAACCCCCTGTGACCCACCCCAGCCCGCTCGCGAGTCCCGCGCTCGCACCTACCGAGTCCCGCGTTCAAACACACTGAGTTGCGGTTTCGTGCAGGTCCTGGCGTGGCCCGTGTGCACGAAACCGCAACTCGTTGTGCGCGAACGCGCGACTCGCTATGGCTGAACGCGGGACTCGCGGGGGTTGAAGATCAGGTCGTGGTTGAGCTGTACGGCGGCTGTCGCGCCGGCGGCGGCCGAGCTGATCAGCTGGGCCCGTGGGTCGACCACGTTGCCGGCCGCCCAGACGCCGTCGACGCTCGTCCGGCCTGCCGGGTCCACGCGCACCCAGCCCTGGTCGTCCAGGTCGCAGCCCAGGTCCTTGAGCAGCGTGTCCTTCGGCACGAACTCCGGGTTGACGAACATCGCGGTGCGGACGACCGTCCGTCCGTCGGCCAGGTCGACGCCGGTGAGCCGGCCATCCGTGACGGCCAGCCGCGTGACCTTGCCGGGCTCGACGGCGATCCCCCGCTCGTCGAGCTGGGCGGCCTCGTCGTCCGTGGGCTGGTAGTCGCCGGGGAAGAGCACCACGTCCGGCGCCCACGCCCGCAGCATGACCGCCTTCATGACCCCCAGTGGACCGTCCGCTAGCACCCCCACCTGCTCGTCCCGTGCCTCGTAGCCGTGGCAGTACGGGCAGAAGTGCACCTGGTCGCCCCACAGCTCCGCGACCCCCGGCACGTCCGGCAGCTCGTCCCGCACCCCGGCCGTGACGAGCAGCTTCCGCGCCTGGAGCACCCGCCCCGACCCGAGCCGCACCTCGAACCCCGCGGCCACGGAGACCACCCGGTCGTCCAGGATCTCCACGCCGTAGCCGGTCACCTCCGCGCGGCCCAGCGCCAGCAGCTCGCCCGGCGGCACCCCGTCCCTGGTCAGGAACCCGTGCGACTCGTGCGCGGCCGCGTTGCGCGGCTCGCCCGAGTCGACCACCGCGACCGTCCGCCGCGCCCGTCCCAGTACCAACGCCGCCGACAGTCCAGCCGGACCACCTCCGACGATCACCACGTCGTACATCGCGATCACCTCCATGGCCAGCATCGGCGGAAATCCCTGCACCGACAACATTCGTTGCCGATACTGGGAACATGACCGATCCGATCGCGAACGCGCTCGCCGAGGTCGGGCCCCGGCTGCGGCGGCTGCGCACCCAGCGCAACGTCACGCTCGTGGAGCTGTCCGAGTCGACCGGCATCTCGAAGAGCACGCTGTCCCGCCTGGAGTCCGGCCAGCGCAGGCCGAGCCTCGAGCTGCTGCTGCCGATCTCCATGGCCCACCAGGTGCCGCTGGACGAGCTGGTCGGCGCGCCCGAGGTCGGCGACCCGCGGATCCGCCTGGAGCCGCGAAGGCTGGGCGACCGCACGATCGTGCCGCTGACCAGGCAGCCGGGCGGCCCGCAGGCGTACAAGATGATCATCCCGCCCGGCCGGCCCGCCGAGCAGCGGACACACGAGGGCTACGAGTGGCTGTACGTGCTGTCCGGGCGCGCCCGGCTGCTGCTCGCCGACCACGACATCGTCATGCAGCCCGGCGAGGCGGCCGAGTTCGACACCCGGCTGCCCCACTGGTTCGGCTCGGCGGACGAACATCCGGTGGAGATCCTCAGCCTGTTCGGCAAGCAGGGCGAGCGGATGCACGTGCGTGCCAAACCGGCGCGGTAGCGTGCCGTCCCATGGCCTGGCTACCCGCTGACTTCGCGCATCCCACGACCGTCCCGGTCATGGACGGCTACCACCTGCGGCCCATCCGGGAGTCGGACACGGAGATCGACTACCCGGCGGTGATGGGGTCGCGGGAGCGGCTGTGGCAGCTCTACGGCGAGGCCTGGGGCTGGCCGCCGGAGACCATGACCATCGAGGAGGACCGCGCCGACCTCGCCAGGCACGAGCGGGAGATCGCCGCGCACGAGTCGTTCAACTACGCGCTGCTGAACCTCGCCGAGACCGAGCTGCTCGGCTGTGTGTACATCGACCCGCCGGAGCGGGCCGGCGCCGACGCGGAGATCAGCTGGTGGGTGGTCGACGACCGCGCCGGTACCCCGCTGGAGGACGCGCTGGAGATCGTCGTGCCGCGGTGGGTCGCGCGGGTCTGGCCGTTCGAGAAGCCCAGGTACCCGGGCCGGGACCTCAGCTGGCGGGAGTGGCTCGCGCTACCCCCTTACCCGCCCGCCTGAACGCCCTTCGAGCCGCCGGGTAAGGGGTCCCGCCGGCCACTCGTACGTGATCATCCGATGCCCTCACCCAGGCCTCAGGACGAATCTTCTCCTTGTCAGCGAGACAAGGAGAAGGAAAATGATCACCAGCCAGGAACTCGTCCAGGCCGAGATGAACTACCGCCTCGAGCGCGCCAGGAACGCGGCGTTGGCCCGGCAGGCCAGGAAGGCCCGCCGCCGCCAGCGGCCGTCGCGCCTACGCCGCTGGCTGACCCGCTCCGAACGCCAGCCGGTCCGCCGAGTGACCCCCGCCCTCCCATGACGCCCCCACATCCGCGAGTCCCGCGTTCGAACACATCGAGTCGCGTTTTCGTGCAAACGGATCTGCACGAAAACGCAACTCGGTAGGTGTGAACGCGGGACTCGCGGTGTTTGAACGCGGGACTCGCGGGGTCAGGTGCGGATGAAGCGGACCTCGTTGAGGGGGACCTCGTGGCCGGTGTCGTCTACGTAGGCGACGTTTAGGGGGCGGTTGTCCAGGGAGCGGCGGGTGATCGTCGGGCCCTTGGAGTAGGGGCGGTGAGTGTCGCCCCACTGTTGTAGGGCGCCCAGGACGACGCGTAGCTCGTTGCCCGCCGGGGTCAGGTGGTACTCGTGGCGGGTCCGTTTGCCTTCCTCCTGGTACGGCCGGCGCGTCAGGACCCCGGCCTCGACCAGCGTGTTCAGCCGGTTCGTGAGGATGTCGGGGGCCACGCCGAGCGTGGCGCGGAAGTCGGCGAAGCGGGTCGTCCCGGCCAGGGCCTCACGCACGACCAGGAACGTCCACCGCTCGCCGAGCACCTCGAGGGTGCGAGCGATCGAGCAAGGCGTCTCCATGACCTCCATCATACCGCTGGATTGGAAAACCCTACTCATGCTAACTTGGAAATACCAACTCAGACTTTCCAGGGAGCACGAGATGCAGATCAACGGCGCGACCGCCCTCGTCACCGGCGCCAACCGGGGCCTCGGCCGGCGCTTCGCACAGGCACTCCTCGACCGCGGCGCGGCAAAGGTGTACGCCGGTGCCCGCGACCCCGAGTCCGTCGACCTGCCCGGCGTCGTCCCGGTGCGGCTCGACATCACCGACCCCGCACAGGTCGCCGCGGCCGCCGCCCTCGCGACCGACGTCGACCTCCTGATCAACAACGCGGGCTCCAGCGCCGGCGCCGGCTTCCTCGGCGGCGACCTCGCGGACATCCGGTACGACATGGAGACCCACTACTTCGGCACGCTGTCGGTGACCAGGGCGTTCGCCCCGGCGCTCGCCGCTAACGGCGGCGGCGCGCTGGTGAACGTGCTGTCCGTGCTGTCGTGGACCTCCTCCCCCCTGTTCCCCGCCTACTCCGCCGCCAAGGCCGCGCAGCTGTCGCTGACCAACGGGCTCCGCCTCGCCCTCGCGGACCAGAAGACGCTGGTCACGGCCCTGCACGTCGGCTACATGGACACCGACCTGACCACGCACATCGACGCGCCGAAGAGCGACCCGCTGGTGATCGCGAACCTCCTGCTCGACGGGGTCGAGGCCGGTCAGCCGGAGGTCGTGGCCGACGAGACGTCCCGCAGGGTCCGTGGCGCGCTGTCCGGCCCGCTGTCGCTGCTGTTCCCGGACGTCACCTGAGTAACCTCCCGCGCGTGAGGGTGCCGTCATCGGTCGAGGACGCCGTCCGCCTGCAGGTCGAGCTGGCGGGCTCGGTCGTCCGGTCGGCGCCGCCGGGCTTCGCGCCCCGCACCGCCGCGGGCCTCGACGTGGCGTACGCGACGGACTCGCCGCTCGTGGCGGCCGCGGTCGTGACGGTGTCGATCGCGACGGGCCAGGTGCTGGAGTCGGCGACCGCGGTGGCCGAGGCGGACTTTCCTTACGTGCCGGGGCTGTTCGCGTTCCGCGAGCTGCCGGCGCTGCTCGACGCGTTCGCCCGCCTGGCGGTGACCCCCGACGTGCTGGTGGCCGACGGCCACGGCCTCGCCCACCCGCGCCGCTTCGGCCTGGCCTGCCACCTGGGCATCGAGACGGGCCTGCCGGCGATCGGCGTCGCCAAGACGCCGATGGGCGAGTTCGCGGCGCCGGGCCGGACCCGCGGCGCGCGTGCCCCGCTCGTCGACGGCGGCGACGAGGTCGGCGCGGCCCTGCGCACCCAGCAGGACGTCAAGCCCGTCTTCGTGTCGATCGGCCACCTCGTGGACCTGGACACGGCCTGTGCGCAGGTGCTGGCCCTCACCCCGAAGTTCCGGCTGCCGGAGAGCACCCGCCAGGCCGACCAACTGTCGCGGCGGACTCTCCGTGACCAGATTCTCCGGTGACTCCCGCCGTTGGCGATATGTCAACGTGGTAAGTGAGGGTTAACACGGTGAACCTGGGGTTATTACTTCCTTTTCACACTGTGCTGAGACTGTCAAGAGTGCGAGGATCGATGGCGTTGGGCCGGCCGCGGGACCGCCAGGGGACCCGCCGGAACCGCCCAGCCAACTTGGAGGGTCGCGGTGACCAAGCAACAGCTGTCCGTGCAGTCCCCAAGACGACTACCCACCATCCGCAAACGCCCCTTACCATTCCCCGGCGAGCGCCTTCGCCGCGCCGTGGACACCGTGCTCGCCGGACTGACCGACGACGCCGACCTGTCCCGCCTCGACGACGTCCTCCGCACCGCGCTCGCCTGGACGGCCGCCTCCGGCGACACGTGCCGCGTCGCGCCCGCCGTGCGGGAGGTCCGTGACGCCCGTGTCGGCCTCGGCCAGGACGATCTCGACCACGCCAGGGAGGCGCTGCTCGCCGCCCGTGACGACCTGCGGCCACTGCCGAGCCAGCGCACGCTGCACTAACCGCTGAACGACTACTGACATCCTTACCGGATGGACCCACAGCTGAGCGCGCTCGCCAGAGCGCGTGGAGTTGCCACCTGGTACGAGAACGCGGAACGCCAGCGCGTCACGGTGGCGGAGGACGTCGTGCGCGCGGTTCTCGACGAGATGGGCCCGGCCGTCCCGTCCACCACCAGGGTGGTCACGGACGGTCCAGACACTCCCCCACTCGGATATCACCTGCTCGATGACGGCAGTGAGCTGATCGTCACCCCGCGCCGTCTGCCGCCGGTGGACCCGGCGTGGGGCTGGATGCTGCAGCTGTACGCGCTCCACTCGCCGGGCTCGTGGGGCATCGGCGACTTCGCCGACCTGCGGGAGTTCACGCAGCGCTCCGGCGCCGGTGTCGTCCTCGTCAACCCCGTCCAGGCCATCACGCCGACCCTGCCCGTGCGGCGCTCCCCGTACTCGCCGTCGAGCCGGCGCTTCGCCAACCCCGTCTACCTGCGGATCACCGAGATCGCGGAGTTCCAGCACGCCGACGCGGCGACCAGGGAGAGCGTCCTGCGGCTCGCGCCCGCGCGCACCGAGCTGATCGACTACGACGCCGTGTGGACCGCCAAAGTCGCCGCACTGGAAATCCTCTGGCGGGGTACCCCCGAACCCATGGCCGACGATCTACGTGACTTCGCCACGTTCTGCGCGCTGGCCGAGCGCCATGGCGGCGACTGGCACGAATGGCCCGCTGACCTGCGGCATCCGGACGGCCCGGCGGTGGCGCGCGCCCGTGCCGAGCTTGCCGACCGGGTCGCCTTCCACGCCTGGCTGCAGCGGCTGTGCGAGACCCAGCTGACCGACGTGCGCACGCGGACCGACGCGAAGATCGTGCACGACCTGCCGGTCGGCGTGGACCCGGCCGGCGCGGACGCCTGGGCGCTGCAGGACGTGCTCGCGTCGAACGTCCGGGTCGGCGCGCCGCCGGACGCGTTCAGCCAGCAGGGCCAGGACTGGAACCTCCCGCCCTGGGTCCCGGACCGGCTCGCCGCGACCGGCTACCGGCCGTTCCGCGACGTCATCCGGAGCGTGTTGCGGCACGCGGACGGCATCCGCGTCGACCACATCGCCGGCCTGTTCCGACTGTGGTGGATCCCGCCGGGCCGCCCGCCGAGCGAGGGCACGTACGTGTACTACGACGCCGACGACATGCTCGGCATCCTCGCCCTGGAGGCGCACCTGGCCGGTGCGATGGTGGTCGGCGAGGACCTCGGCACGGTGCCGGACGCGGTCACCGAGGCCATGCACGAACGTGGGGTGCTGAGCAGCTCGGTCCTGTACTTCGAGCGGGACTACGACGCGCCGAACGAGCCACTGCTCGCCCCCAAGGACTGGCCGGTCGACGCGATGGCCAGCATCTCGACACACGACCTGCCGACCACGGCCGGGTTCCTCCGTGGCGAGAACGCACGGATCCGCGCCGAGCTCGGTCAGGTCGAGGACACCGACGCCGAGTACGCGCGGGCCGCCGAGGCGAAGATCGAGATGCTGGTGGCGCTGTCCGAGCACGGGCTGCTGCCGGCCGACCCGTCCGAGCAGGACCTGGTCGTGGCGCTGCACCGGCTGCTCGCCACGGCGGCGAGCCGCCTGCTGCTGACCTCGCCGCAGGACGCGCTCGGCGATCCGCGCCAGCCGAACCTGCCGGGTACCGTCGATGAGTACCCGAACTGGCGAATACCTTTACCCATCAGTGTCGACGAGTTGCTTGCGGACGCCCGCGTCCTGGCCGCGACGGCAGCCCTGCGTGACGCACGTCCGGACGAGCATCACCCTGTCGACGGTCCCGTTGGCGGTAGCCCATGAGCCCGCGCGTTCTACGGTAGTAGTCGACGATCACCCCCCTACGAGGAGCACGCGTGCAGCCCTGGCCCGGTTCCCCCTACCCGCTCGGCGCCACCTACGACGGCGCCGGCACCAACTTCGCGCTGTTCTCGGAGGCGGCGGACTCCGTTGATCTGTGCCTGTTCGACGACCAGGGCAAGGAGCAACGCATCCGCCTGCCCGAGGTCGACGGGTTCGTCCACCACGGCTACCTGCTGAACGTCAACCCCGGGCAGCGCTACGGCTTCCGGGTGCACGGCCCGCACGACCCCGGCCAGGGGCCGCGGTGCAACCCGAACAAGCTGCTGCTCGACCCGTACGCGAAGGCGGTCTCTGGCGAGGTCGACTGGGACCAGGCGGTGTTCGGCTACGACTTCGGCGAGCCGGAAACCCGCAACGACGCGGACTCGGCCGGCCACACGATGCTGAGCGTGGTGGTCAACCCGTACTTCGACTGGGTGAACGACCGGCCGCCGAACATCCCGTACCACGAGACCGTGATCTACGAGGCGCACGTCCGCGGCCTCACGATGCGGCACCCGGAGATCCCCGAGGAGCTGCGCGGCACCTATGCCGGGCTGGCCCACCCGGTGATGATCGACTACCTGAACACGCTCGGCGTGACCGCGGTCGAGCTGATGCCGGTGCACCAGTACCTGCACGACCACGGCCTGACCGAGCAGGGCCTGAGCAACTACTGGGGTTACAACACGATCGCGTTCTTCGCGCCGCACGACGCGTACGCGGCCCGCACCGACGCCGGCGGCCAGGTGCAGGAGTTCAAGGCGATGGTCCGCGCGCTGCACGAGGCGGGCATCGAGGTCATTCTGGACGTGGTCTACAACCACACCGCGGAGGGCAACCACCTCGGCCCGACGCTGTCCATGCGCGGGATCGACAACGAGGCGTACTACCGGCTGGTCGAGGACGACAAGCGGTACTACATGGACTACACGGGGACCGGGAACTCGCTGAACGTGCGCAACCCGCACACGCTGCAGCTGATCATGGACTCGCTGCGGTACTGGGTGCTGGACATGCACGTCGACGGGTTCCGGTTCGACCTGGCGGCCACGCTGGCCCGCGAGTTCTACGACGTGGACCGGCTGTCGACGTTCTTCGACCTGGTGCAGCAGGACCCGGTGATCAGCCAGGTGAAGCTGATCGCCGAGCCGTGGGACGTCGGCCCCGGCGGCTACCAGGTCGGCAACTTCCCTCCACTGTGGACGGAATGGAACGGCAAGTTCCGTGACACGGTGCGGGACTTCTGGCGTGGCGAGCCCGCGACGCTGGGCGAGTTCGCGTCGCGCATCACGGGCTCGTCCGACCTGTACCAGGACGACGGCCGCCGCCCGTACGCGTCGATCAACTTCGTGACGGCCCACGACGGCTTCACCCTGAACGACCTGGTGTCGTACAACGACAAGCACAACGAGGCGAACGGCGAGGGCAACCGCGACGGCGCGAACGACAACCGCTCGTGGAACTGCGGCGCGGAGGGCCCCACGGACGACGAGAAGATCAACGAGCTGCGGTCGCGCCAACGCCGCAACCTGATCGCGACCCTGCTGCTGTCCCAGGGCGTCCCGATGCTGTTGTACGGGGACGAGCTGGGCCGTACCCAGCGGGGCAACAACAACGCCTACTGCCAGGACAACGAGCTGTCCTGGGTGGACTGGTCGCTGCTGGAGACCAACGGCGAGCTGGTGGACTTCACGGCCGCGGTGGTGGCGCTGCGCGAGGACCACCCGGTCTTCCGGCGCCGCCGGTTCTTCCAGGGGCGGCCGATCCGCTCCGGTGACGAACTGCGGGACATCGCGTGGTTCACGCCGGCCGGCGAGGAGATGTCCGAGCAGGACTGGGAGTCCGGCTTCGGCCGGTCCATCATGGTGTTCCTGAACGGTGAGGGCATCTCCGAGGTGAACCGGCGGGGCGAGCGCGTCCGCGACGAGTCGTTCCTGATGTGCTTCAACGCCCATGACGGCGACATCAGCATGCGCCTGCCGGACGGCAGCTACGGCAGCGAGTGGGCGGTCGTGCTGGACACGTGCACCGGCGAGGTGTTCGCGGAGTCGAACAGCGGGGCGCTGGTGGGGATGGTGTCGAGCGAGCAGGCCGGCGGCGTGCGCGTCGTCCCGGCCGGCGAGGCGCTGACGGTGCCGGCGAGGTCGCTGATCGTCCTGCAGCGCACGGAGACGGAGGCGTGACGCCCACTTCGACCTACCGGCTGCAGATCAACCCCGCGTTCGACCTGACCGCCGCGGCGTCGACCGTGGACTATCTGGCCCGGCTCGGCGTGGGCGCGGTCTACACGTCGCCGCTGCTGACCGCGGCGCCGGGATCGACGCACGGGTACGACGTCGTGGACCCGTCGGCGGCGTCGCCGGCGCTGGGCGGGGAGGCGGCGCGGGTCTCCCTGATGTCGGCGGCGCGGCGGGCGGGCATGGGCGTGGTGGTCGACATCGTGCCGAACCACATGTCGACGGCGGCCGAGAACCGTTGGTGGTGGGACGTTCTCCGGCACGGTCCGGAGTCCGCGTACGCGCCGTACTTCGACATCGACTGGTCGCGGGGCCCGATCCTGTTGCCGGTGCTGGGTTCGTCGTCACTGGCCGACGTCAAGGTCGTCGAGGACCGCCTGGTGTACTTCGAGCACGAGTTCCCGCTGGCGCCCGGGACGGGTGCGGGCGACGTGGCGGAGGTGCACGAGCGGCAGCACTACCGGTTGGTGTGGTGGCGACGGGGCAACGCGGAGCTGACGTACCGGCGGTTCTTCGACATCACGACGCTGGCGGGGGTGCGGGTCGAGGACCCCACGGTGTTCGAGGCGACGCACGGGGAGGTGCTCCGCTGGGTCCGTGACGGTGACGTGACGGGCCTGCGGGTGGACCACCCGGACGGCCTGGCCGACCCGGGCGCGTACATGCGGCGGCTGCGCGAGGCGGCCCCGGGCGCCTGGCTGGTGGTGGAGAAGATCCTGGCCGTCGACGAGTCGCTACCCCCCTCCTGGCCGGTCGACGGCACGACGGGCTACGACGCGTTGCGCGAGCTCTGCGGCGTGTTCGTGGACGCGGCGGGCGAGTCACGCCTGCTGGAGTTGGCGGCGGAGCTTGGCCTCCGGCCCCCCGAGATCCAGCCTACCGGTCAGCACCGACAGGACCCGGCGTCGTCCGCTCAGACTGTGGACAACCCCGTGGATTCGGCGCCATTCGCTGACACGGCTGTGGACAGCCCCGCTGACGAGCCGTTCTCGTCGGTGCCCCCCGGTACGCTGGAGACCGGGGGCCGGAGGCCGGCCCACCCCCTCCACGCCGTCGAGGAGCACTGCCGGCGGCTCATCACCCAGACCTCGCTCCTCGCGGAGATGCGGCGGATCGCCCGGCTCATCGACGTGCCGCCCGAGGCCGTCGCCGAGATCATGATCGCCTTCCCCGTCTACCGGTCCTACCTTCCCGCCGGGCTCGATCACTGGGACGCCGCCGTCGCCGCGGCCAAGCAGGCCCGCCCCGGCCTCGCCGGCCACGTCGACACCGTCGACCGGGCCGTCCGGGCCGAACCGGACGGCGAGCTTGCCACCCGCATCCAGCAGACCTCGGGCATGGTCGTCGCCAAGGGGGTCGAGGACACCGCCTTCTACCGGTGGACGCCCTTCGTCGCGCTCAACGAGGTCGGCGGGGCACCCGACCGCTTCGGCGTCACGCCGGACGAGTTTCACGTCCGCGCCGCCGCCCGGGAGGCCGGCTGGCCCGCCACCATGACCGCACTGTCCACCCACGACACCAAGCGCGCCGAGGACGTCCGGGCCCGCCTGGCCGTGCTCGCCGAGATCCCGGACGACTGGGCCGCGACCGTCACCCGCTGGTCCGCCACCCACGGCATCGACGAGCCCTCCCTCAACCTCCTTGCCTGGCAGACGGTTGTCGGCGCGTGGCCCATCTCCCCCGAGCGCCTGCGCGACTACCTCGACAAGGCCGCCAAGGAGGCCAAGGTCCGCACCTCCTGGGTCGACCACGACGAGGACTTCGAGGCGGCAGTCAACGCCTGGCCCGACAGGGTGGTCACCGAGCTCGGCGACGAGATCGAGGCGTTCGTCGAGCGGATCAGGGGCGCGGGGTGGTCGAACTCGCTGGGCCAGAAGATCGTGCAGCTCGCCGGCCCCGGCGTCCCGGATGTCTACCAGGGCACGGAGTTGTTCGATCTGTCCCTTGTGGACCCCGACAACCGCCGGCCGGTCGACTACGCCCTTCGCCGGGAGCTACTGGCACGGCTGGAGGACGGCTGGCTGCCGGCGGTCGACGACACCGGCGCCGCCAAGCTGCACGTCGTGCGGCAGGCGCTGACGCTGCGGCGCGAGCGGCCCGAGCTCTTCACGGGCTACCGGCCGCTCACCGCGCAGGGACCCGCCGCCCGGCACGTCCTCGCGTTCAGCCGCCGGCCCGAGCTCGTCGTGGTGGCCACGCGCCTGCCCCTCTCGCTCGACGGCTGGGGCGACACCGTGCTGCCGCTCGGCCCCGGCGCGTGGCGCGACCTCCTCACCGGCGACGACGCCGCCGAGTCGCTCGGCGAGATGCTGTCCCGCTACCCCGTCGCCCTGTTGCTGCGAGGAGATTGATGAACGACGAGCGGTTCTCGGTGTGGGCACCGGAACGCGAGCGGGTCCGGCTCGCCATCGGCCCGAGCGTCCACGACATGACCCGCGACGACCGCGGCTGGTGGCACGCCACCGTCCCCGGCACCGGTGACGGCACCGACTACGCCTTCCTCCTCGACGACGACGAGACCCCGCTCCCCGACCCGCGCTCGCGCTGGCAGCCCGCCGGCGTGCACGGCCCGTCGCGGCGGTACTCGGACGACGCCTTCGACTGGACCGACCGCGACTGGACCGGCCGGCAGCTCGCCGGGGGCCTCGTCTACGAGCTGCACATCGGCACCTTCACCGAGCTGGGCACCTTCAACGCCGCCCTCGAACGGCTCGACCACCTCGTCGAACTCGGTGTCGACCTCGTCGAGGTGTTGCCCGTCAACGCCTTCGACGGCACGACCGGCTGGGGCTACGACGGCGTCGCGTGGGGCGCGGTGCACGAGCCCTACGGCGGGCCCGACGCCTTCAAGCGGTTCGTCGACGCCTGTCACGCCCGTGGCCTCGCCGTGCTCCTCGACGTCGTCTACAACCACCTGGGCCCGTCCGGCGCGTACCTCGACCGGTTCGGTCCGTACTTCGCCGGGCACACCATCTGGGGGCCGGCGCTCAACCTCGACGGTCCCCTGTCCGACGAGGTGCGCCGGTACGTCATCGACAACGCGCTCGGCTGGCTGCGGGACTACCACCTCGACGGGCTCCGCCTCGACGCCGTGCATGCCCTGGGGGACAAGGGCGCCACGCATCTGCTCGAGGAGCTGGCGGCCGAGGTGGACGCCCTGTCGGCCGGGTTGCGCCGCCCGCTGTCGCTCATCGCCGAGTCGGATCTCAACGACCCCCGGCTGGTCACCTCCCGCGAGGCCGGTGGCTACGGCCTGACCGCCCAGTGGTGCGACGACCTCCACCACGCCCTGCATGTCGCCCTGACCGGCGAGGTCGACGGCTACTACGCCGACTTCGGCGCCCCGGGCGCCCTCGCCACCACGTTGCGCCGGGCGTTCTTCCACGCCGGCACCTGGTCGTCGTTCCGCCGGCGCATGCACGGCCGGCCGGTCGACACCAGCCGCGTCCCTGGCCACCGGTTCCTTGCCTACCTGCAGAACCACGACCAGATCGGCAACCGCGCCCAGGGCGACCGGCTCACCGCGACCATCTCACCGGAACGCCAGCTCTGCGGCGCCGCCATCGTCCTGTGCTCGCCGTACACGCCCATGCTGTTCATGGGTGAGGAGTGGGCGGCCAGCTCGCCGTGGCAGTTCTTCGCGTCCTTCGAGGACCCGCGGCTCGCGGCCGCCGTGCGCGACGGCCGGCGCAGGGAGTTCGCCGAGCACGGCTGGGGCGCCACGGAGGTCCCGGACCCCATGGACGTCGCCACGGTGGTCCGGTCGACGCTGCCGTGGGCGGAGCTGGCCGACCCGGCCCACCGGGTGGTCTACGACACCTACCGTGAGCTGATCTCGTTGCGGCGCAAGCACCCCGAGCTGTCCGACCCCCGGCTCGACCGGTTCCGCGTCGACGCCGGGGACGGCTGGCTGGTGCTCCACCGCGGCACGCTGCGGGTCATGGTGAACCTCGGCCCGACCAAGGCGAAGCTCGACGTGGGCGGCCCGGTCCGGGAGGTCCTCTTCGGGCAGCCGGACATCCAGGACGAGATCGTCACTCTCGCCCCGGACACGGTCGCGATCATCCGACGGTAGGCCGCCGGGGCTACCCACCGACCTCCGACGCCGCCATGCCGGCGGCCTCCCGAGCATCACTATCGCTACGATCCCGATAAATCCACGTCATACACAGCGACCACGTTGGCTTGGGTCGGCGACTCCGCCGCAGAAGCTTACGCACGCGAGGTAATCGAACGCCTATCGCCAAGCGATGACGTCGGGAAATGGCCGCGACGAGTGGCGACAGCAAAACTCGATCTTTCGCTTGCCCTTATTGCGGGCAATCAATTAGATGAGGCTAGCGCAACCGCGCAGCAAGCAATCTTATCGGGACGAATTGTGCCGTCGAATCGATGGCGTGCAGCGGAGATCGTCGACAAGATCGAACGTCAGCGAGTCCCAGAAGCGGCGGAGCTGCGGGACGCATTCAACACCGTTTGCCCTCCGCCTTCATAATGGACGTGCGCGTGTCGCGCGGCGACTCCCGTCCGGACGGCATCGGGGTTACGCGACAGGAAAACCCCGTGCATCCAATATCTGTCGCCAAGTATTGCTAGTCTCGCGCGCCCATTCCGGTTCCACGCTCATGGCAAAAGCTAAGCAACCGTCTACATGGCTAACAAATGAAAACAAAGATCGAAAACCTCGATGTGTTGCGTGAGGACGCAGGCCAAACTTATCGACTCCACGTATATGAACCTGAATGCGGCGTCTAAATTCGGGTACAAGTCGAACGACGTCGCCATCTACGAGTAGCCCCAGGACAATGTGTCGAGCCCCTGGTGGGACAACCCGTGTCTTTTTTTCGTGCAAAGTAAATCCCTGCGCGCCAACGATTCTTGTAGCCGCGCCGACGAAGCGGGCCGCCTTTGTGCGGTTGAATCCTTGGCCAGCCGAAAACACTAGATCGTCGGAATATCTCGTGTAGACCAGGCTCCATTCTTGGGCCAACTCGGCGAGCGCGTAGTCCATCGATGTTGCAACGGCATTGGCAAGTGCGCCGCTGGCCGGCCCCCCTTGTGGCAGATATCCTATCGTATTCACTGCATACGACGGAATCGTCGTATAGCGAGTTTGGCCGAATTTTCGTGTCTCAGAAAAGAAAGTACGAGTGCAAAGTCGAGTTAACTCTAGTGACATTAGTGATGAGTATCCACCCCCGCGAAACACTGGATACACTCGCCGCTCCGATATGCTTCCGAAGAAGTCATGGAGGTCCAGCTTCACCAGCCACTTGGCACCCAAATGACGTCGCGCACACTCTACAATTGACATACCTTGCCGATAAGCAAAACTAGAGGGGTGTTGCGGGATGCGACTAAGCGCTCGCTTCAATATGACCCGTTGCACGTCCATAAGACCAGGTTCCGGCGCAGAAATTCTACGTCTGCCGCCGGATCTCTTCGGCGTAATGATGTCGACATAAGGATCGACGGCACGCGAAACGATATCGCGCAAGTATAGGTACGGCGCACCGGTAAGATGTGCTAGATGCTTAAGGCTAACAATCGGTGATGCGTTGCAGACTTCATTGCGTGCCATTTGCTCAAGGGCGCGATCTAGTACCGCCTTTTCGGCTCCGGCCGCAAGGCCGGCCTGTCGGTAGAGATGAGGAGACGGGTGGTCCATCTACTTTGGTGATATCCCGACAGGAGAGGCGAAGTCCTCCCCAGTCTTCGTAGGGCCAGAGGACTTCGCCTCGCCAACCGTAGCGCAGGCTCGTCCACCGATCGCAGTTAGCTGCGACCATTGAGCCATACGGCTCAATGCGCCGATACCATGTATCGGCATCACTAGGTGTTCCACGCGTCTCCTCACCTCAACCGCTGAGGATAGTACGGCACCGGCGATCCTTCCAGATGTGCGGTCGCGACGCGGTCCATTCTCTTGGCAAGCACAAGTTCGGCACGTCCCGCCACAGTTACTCGGAGCGGCAGAAGGGTGATAAATCCTGACTCCGCCAAGAAGTCAAGATACCGCCGAACTTGAACCTCGGATATATTCAACCTGTGTGCAATAGTGGTCTCTGTATGTGAACTATGTCCAATTAGCGCAAGAATCGCCAACAATAACTCAACGGGACGACGAACTCTGCCCGAATCGAAAGCTCTGGAGAGTCTCGGCTGATTGGCCTCGTTGACAACTTCTACAAGGTCTCGTTGGGGAGCGTAGCCCCCTAATTCCGTTGCTAGATCCGGTGGAAATATCGGGCCATCGAAGAATCGATGCCAGCCCCTCCTTTTGCTGCGTAGGATTTCAGGAGTGTTATTGGGAACCCCCGTGTGCATGACGAATAGTCCGGCACTGCCAGAAAATCCAAGTCCGGCGCGATCATGGATCGACGGAGCCAGGTACCTGCGGCAGATGCGTGCTATCTGTTTGCGCTCTTCTTCTGTCCACTGAGCGGTTTCGAATGAGGGCGCTGGAGTCGCTACCAATAACCTGTCTATGCTCGACGTTCGCTCTATCTCACGATGTGCAGCGGCAGAAACAGAATATGCCACCACAATGATCTTTATCCAGCCAAAAGAACGCCAACTTCGGATCCTAGGATGTCGAACTAGCGTATTGGCATATCGCTGTACCTGCGTACCCGAACCAGAGTAGTCGGTAACTAACACGAAAACGTGACAACGTTTTTGTTGAAGACCATCGATATCGGTAGATGGGTGTAGCCATAGCGACGGCTCCCTGCCCGGTCGATCGCCAGTGAAATCCCGAATTAGGTGGCCAACAAGGCCCTCGCTGCCTGGCGTAGATGAGATCGGGTCACCAGGCAAAAAAGTCATATATGCGACATGTCGACCTTTGAACCGATTCGAGGTTGTAATATCTTCTTCGGAGAGTATCGGTAGCAGTACTGCACGTGTACCTGGCAACAACTGCCCGGCCAACGAGTCTATCTGCTCTCGGAGACCCATGCGTATCGTGGTCGAGTCGACGACATGGAGACTATCGATGAGAAGCTCAGCGGCCGGACGATCCGGCTCGCTGAAGTTCTCCAGCCACGTAGTACCCCGAGCAGTCTGACTCGGACGCCTGGGTTCCATCTGGACATCATCGTCGAGCGGCCAGCTCTGCGCGACCACTAAACGGCGTCGATCAACGCTAACTCAATCAACCGTGCGGACTTTCCGGCTGCCCCGACGATGGGTAGCGCGAGAGAGTCACCGGGAACGTGTGCAACGGGTGAATAGTGTGCAACTTCGCCCTCCGACACAACGCGGCATCGACGGAGCCGGTTGCCGTGGCCGTCCCGGCCAAAGGCATTGACCCAGGGCGGAGGCTGCCAGCGACGCCCAGCCGCACAAGTGGCAGGTCACAGTTGTGTCACCAAATAGGACTTCGCCTAGCGGCGGGCACCGACGGTTCCGCGAAGCTGTCCACAGCGTTGTCCACAGAGGCGAGGTTGTCCACAGCCCCCTCGCCGACCGGGTTCTGTCGGCGCCGTGCCGTAGCGGCGGGCACCGACGAAACCGGCGTCGCGGCGCACGAACGGGACTGTCGTGCGGCGCCGGGGTCAGCTCGGGTAGGCCTCCAGCTCGTAGATCCTCGCCGCGGTGTCCGTGTTCTGGGTGGGGACCAGGACGTTGATCCGCACGTATCGCGCGTTCGTGGGCGCTGTCACGTGTGTGGTGACGTTCGCCGTGTTGGCTCGGGGGCTGGCGACCGTGGTCCAGGTCGTGCCGTCGGTGCTCGTCTGGAGGTCGAAGTCGCGGGTGTTGAAGGCCGTGGTCTCGCCGCCGGCGCCCGCGTGCCGTACGACGAACCGGCCCACCTGCCGTACCGCGCCCAGGTCGACGCGGAGCCACTTCGTCGTGCCCAGTGAGCACCACTTGTCCGAGTTGCCGCCGGAGACGCTGCCGTTCACGGCCTTCTCCGGGCCTTCCGCGGTCGCGCACCGGCTGTCCGAGGTCGCGGGGTGGTTCAGCGCCAGGTTGGTCTGCGTGCCACCTCGTCGCAGCTCGAACTCCGTTGCCCAGTAGGCGGTCCGGTCCAGGTACGCCGTCTCCGCGGCCGTGCCCGTGCGGCCGTACGCGCCGGCGAACGTCTCGTAGCCGAAGCCCGCCGGCGGGGTGCTGCTCGCCGGCTCGATCACCGAGCCCTCGTGCCACTCGTTGAACGACGTGACCGACACCCAGGTCGGGAGCCCGCCCTTCGCCGGGTCCAGGGCGTTGGTCCACTCCTGGTCGTACGTCGCACCGTTGGCCCGGCCCAGGGTCGGGGTCGTGTTGCCGGGGACCGCCCGGTCGTCGACGTAGCCGGGGCCCACCGACGGGGCCCAGACCAGGCCGTGCGCCGCCGCGTACTCGCCTGCCTGCTCCCAGCCCGGGGCGCTCGCGCCGGCTATCGCGTCGTAGGTGTACATGCCGGAGAAGTGGTCGATCCGGGACGGGTCCGTCGTCTGTGCCAGCACGATGTTGTTGCCCGTCACCGCGTCGAGCGCGGCCCAGTCGTCGTCCGGGATGTTCAGGGACTCGAACACGTAGAACGCGGCCTTGCCGCCGTGGCGGTAGAACGCGGGGTGCGAGCCGTACCGCTGGTTGACGTAGTCGATGTCGGCCACCGTGGACGCGGCCGTGCGCCCGCCGTACGGCTCGAGGTGCCAGGCGACCTTGATGCCGTACCGGGCCGCGGCGTCCAGGACGCCCTGCGCCAGCCCGTCCTCGTACGAGCCCTGGCCCCACCAGCTGTACACGAGCACCCCCGCGCCGGACTGGGCCACCCACCGCATGTGCTGGTCGACCGCGCCGGCGAAGTCGCCGGAGTCGTACGGGCCCAGCTTCGGGTAGAGGTTCGCGCCGATGTCGGACGGTGGTGTGTGGCCGCCCTGCGGCCAGTGCCGGTAGGCGCCGTTGGCCGCGCCGTACCACGGGTAGTAGAAGAGGTGGACGTTCGGCGACAGCGTCGCCGCGGGGGCCGGGGCGGCGACGGTCGCGGTGGCGCCCGGCGGGGCGACGAGGAACGCGGTCAGCAGGGCCAGTGTGGCGAGCAGAGGGACGCGGTGTCGAGGCATCATCGGCTCCATCTACCCGGGGCAGGGATCCCGGGTGGTTACGCAGAGGCTAGCGCCGACTACAGCAAGAAGTCTACGAAAGTTCGCAAAGCCTCACGCATCGACCGCAACTCCACGACTTCTTGATCCCTTGACGGGCTGTCGAGCCGCGGTCGTGAGCACGTGGAGTGAGAGGTTCGCCACCTGGTCCGCGAGTTGACCGAGGTGCGAGCCGAACGCGATCGCATTTCGACGGGCCGGCATTCCCCACCGATACTTTCGCGGCAAATGCCACGCGGGCGACAACCGCGTTGCCGGCCGGTGGCCAGCGGGGACCCGGCTCGATCACGGTCACGATCACAGAGAGCCCGCTGGCCTGGAACGTTGCCCGCGGGCCACGCCGGACGACTATTGGTCAACATTGCCGGCATTTGCCACTCGACCGGCGCTGGGGTTTTGATCGAGTATTTCTGGCAATACGACCCCGACTATTGCCGGGCTCATTTGTAGCATTTGACAATTGCCCGCCGCACGTGCATCGGCACGGCCGTACACAGAAAGTCATGATATTGTTCTCATGCCCGCCGTCCGGGTGACATTGCTCGCGACAGTGTTCCGAATGTCGCATCATGAGACACACATTCCGCCGATTCCTACAAGGAGAACGCGATGTCCGAACCCTCGCACAGGGCGCTCTCGGGCTACGTGAACGACGACTGCATCTGGACCTACTCCGTGTACGACGCGACCCGTCGGGAGTGGCAAGATGTGAGCGCGAACAGGCACGAGGCCGAGCAGTACGCGGCAAGACTGCCAGAGCCACGCCGGGGTGACTAACGCATTAGCCCATGCGCACGAGTTGCCGGATTACCGCAATGTGACCAACACCTCGTCCCAATATCTGGGAAAGTGTTGGACATTCGTCAAGACAAATTGAGCTATTACGTCGATCACCGCAGCCGGAATGCGAAGTAGATCCGCACGGGGTACTTCGGCAGTCCATCCGTCGCGCCGTCGGCAATGCCGGCGGCGACGATGCGGTCCAATGTCCCCATCCCGTACGACACATGGCCGAGCACCGAGTACGCCGGTGGGATGTTCGCGTGCGAATGGACGATGAAGAACTCGCTTCCGTTCGTGCCCGGTCCCTGGTTCCCCATGGCGACGGTGCCCCGTGGGTAGGTCTCCGCACCCGTGACCTCGTCGGCGAAGCGGTAACCCGGGCCACCTTCCTCCACGCGGTAGATGTCACCGCACTGGAGGACGCCCAGCCGGGTCGAGTTCGTGAGCCGGAAGCACTGGGTGTCGTTGTAGAACAGGCTGCGCACGAGGTGTGTGAAGTTGTGCACCGCGCAGGAGGCGTTCGAGCGGTCGAGCTCGATCACCACCGGCCCGTAGTTCGTCTGCAGGTAGACCGCGGCGGTGCCGCGGGTCGACGCGGTCGGGCGCGGCGGATGGACGGGCTTCGCCGCGGGCTTGTCGGGCGTGGGGATGAACTCGCAGTGCTTGACCGGGGCCGTGGTGGCGGGAGCGGCCTGGGCAGGCACGACGAGCCCCAGCATGGCGACGGCCGCGGTGACGACGGTGATGATCCCTCGCTTCATGGGCCTGCACACTATCGGGTGTGGTTCGGCCCACTTCCACTACATTCGGGCTACGCAGCGCGATATACACGAGTGGCCTTCGACTGTTGAGTGGGTGATCTCATGGGGGTCGGACGTCTCGAACGCTCAGCGCGGCGGCTGTTGGATCGGTTGCACGAACAGCTGGGCACCGCGGGCATGGTCGCCGCGGCCGCCGTACCCGGCCTGGCCGCGATGGTGGACCAGCACACGGCCGCGGTCCGCGACATCCTGGTGATCGGCATCGAGTCCGGCGCGTCCGTGGCCGGTGAGGTGCTGCTCGCGGGGTACGCGCGTGGCGTGCAGGATCATGTGCGGGAACGCGGCCTCACCCTGCCCATCCCGGCGGACACGGCCGGCTGGCGGGAAGCGAGCTGGTACCACGTCCGCCTGCTGGCGGTGTGCGCGCTGGCGCGGAACCTGCGCCCGGGACGGCCGGTCTCCGACCTCGCCTGATCTCGCCTGAGCGAGCCGACGCCGGTCGAACCGGCGAAACGAGGAACGAAGTAGGAAGCGGCGGCCGGTGCCCTGCTTCACCAGCCGCCGCGGGTCTACTGGTCGGCGGTCCGCTGGGCACCGCCCGGGTTACGGGACTGCTGGTCGTGCCCCCGGGGCACGGGCTGACCGCCGGGCTGCACTGGACGCGGCAGCTGCTCCGTCGACTCGCCCATGCGGCCGGCGTCCTCCTTGCCGCGCTGGTAGGCCTGTGCCGCCGCCTTCGCCTGCGGGAGCTCCGCCTCGGCGCGCCCCAGCCAGCCCTCCCAGCGTTGCCTCATCGGGTTGATCAGGCCGCCGCCGAGGCCCACGACGGCGATGCCGCCGATCGTGGCCAGGACCGTGATCAGGACCGGTGTGGTCACCGAGGTCGCCACGCCGATCTGGTTCAGCGCCGCGATGATGCCGAGGCCCCAGATGAACACCGAGGCAATCGTGCCCAGCAGGCTGCCGTACGACAGGCCGCTCAGCGTGCCCGCGACCAGGTCGCGGACGGCCCGGGCGATCGCCCCGGCCACCACCACGATGATGATCGCGACGACGGCCCGCGGCAGCCAGGCGACGATGCCGGTCAGCAGCGTGCTCACCGGGTTGTCGCCGAACACGCCGAAGGCCATCTGCAGGGCGATCAGCAGCACGGCGTAGTACACGAGCTTCGCGATGACCCCCGACGCGTCGTACTTGCTGCCGGCCATCATCCGGTTGACACCGCCGCGCTCGACGACGCGGTCGAACCCCACACGTTCCAGCACCTTGTCGACGACCTTGGACAGCGCCTTCGCGATCAGCCACCCGATGAGCAGGATGACCAGGAACGCCAGCAGCTTGGGCACGAACGTGGCTATCGCGCTCCAGGCGTTCGAGATGCCCCCACCGAAGTCAACGGCCGCGAGATCGGCCATCGCCACCGCCTCTTCCGAACGAGCGCGTCCCTCGGGTCGGACGCGCGGCTGACTCCGGTGTACCGCTTGACGTGGACGGCCACACACCGACGACCCCGCGTTCACACGATCGCGTGAACCATCCTGAGCTGCGAGAATCTCGTCATGACCGTTCCGCTCGTTGACCTCCGGCCATGGTTCGACGGCTCCCGCGACGGCCGGTCGACCGTCGCGGCACGGGTCGACGACGCGCTGCGTGAGTCCGGTTTCCTGCTGGTGACCGGCCACGGCGTGCCGGACGAGTTGCGGCGGTCCGTGCGTGGCCACGCACGGCGGTTCTTCGCGCTGCCGTCGGACCGGAAGGCCGGCTACGCCGTGCCCGTCGGCGGCCGCGGCTGGCTGCCACCCGGCGCCGAGGCCAACGCCCACTCCGAGGGCACCGAGACGCCGCCGGACCTCAAGGAGTCCTACTCGGTCGGCGCCGACCAGCCGACCGGCGACCCGGAGATCGACCGGTTCTGGTTCCAGCCGAACGTCTGGCCCGACGGTGAGGTGGGAGAGCTGCGGGTCGCGGCCGTGGAGTACATGACCCGCATGCGTGCCCTGTCCGACGAGCTGCTGCGGATCTGCGCGGTCGCGCTCGGCCTCCCGGCCGCCCACTTCACCACGCACACCGGCGCGCCGACGTACACGTTCAACATCAACTGGTACCCGCCGCTCACGCACGTCGGGCCGGCGCGCGACGGGCAGTTCCGCATCGGGCCGCACACCGACTTCGGCACGGTCACCGTGCTGGACCGGGAGCCCGGCGCCGGCGGGCTGCAGGTGTACACGTCCGACGGGGCGTGGGTCGACGCGCCCTACGACCCCGCCGCGCTGACCGTGAACATCGGCGACCTCATGGCGCGGTGGACCGGCGACCGGTGGCGATCGTGCCGGCACCGGGTGCTGCCGCCGCCGGCGAGCGCGCCGGACGAGGAGCTCGTGTCGCTGGTCTGGTTCTACGAGTGTGACCCGCACGCGGCCGTCAGCTCGCTCGCGCCGCCGATCGGGGTGCGGGCGTACCCGCCGGTGATCGCACACGAGTATCTGCTGGAGAAGATCAGCTCGATCGCGGTCGGATAGTCCCGGTTCGGGTGGGAGTTCTTCCCGGGTGTTTCGTGCGTTCGTCACTGGCGGCCTGGACCACCGGCTGGAAACGTCGTACCGAGCGGGAAATTCTTCGACCGCGAGCCGAGATCCTGGGGGCCGGCATGCCGTTCGATGTCGATGGGCCTGTCACCACCGTTCCGGTCGCCGCCGTGCGGCCGGGCCGGTCACCGCGGCGGGCGGGCGAGAACCCCGAGCACGTCCGGGTCCTGGCGGACGCGCCCGACGAGCTGCCCCCGATCATCGTGCGGCGCGCCGACATGCGGGTCGTGGACGGCATGCACCGGCTGCGCGCGGCCGGCCTGCGCGGCGAGACCCGGATCGCGGTGCGGTTCTTCGAGGGCGGCGAGGACGAGGCGTTCGTGCTGGGCGTACGCGCCAACGTGACGCACGGTCTGCCGCTGTCGCTCGCCGACCGCAAGGCCGCGGCCGAACGGATCGTGACCTCGCACGCACACTGGTCGGACCGCATGATCGCGAAGACCTCGGGCCTCTCGGCGGCGACGGTCGCCCGGCTGCGCAGGGCGCACCCGGAGCTGACGCCGGACACCCGCGTCGGGCACGACGGGAAGGTGCGACCGGTCAACGGCATGGAGCGGCGGCGGGTGGCACGGGCGATCATGCTGGCCGAGCCGACGCTGTCCCTGCGGGAGGTGGCGAAACGCGCGGGAATCTCACCCGAGACGGCCCGCTCGGTACGGCGGCGGTTGCCACAGGAGCCGGCGCCGCCACCACCGCGGGAGGACCTCGTGCGGCAGTTGCGGGCCGACCCGACGTTGCGGTTCTCGGAGACTGGCAGGACTTTGTTGCGGTTGCTGGAGGTCCGGGCCCTGCCACCCGAGAAGTGGGCGGCGATTGCGGCGAACATGCCGGCACACTGGCGGGACGTGATGGGCCGGGTGGCAATGGAATGCGCGGACACCTGGCGGACTTTCGCGGACCAGCTCGCCGCCGGACCCCGCACGCAAACGGGCTAGGTTCCCGGCGGCATTTTCTTGATCAACGGCAACACAGGTGGTTGCGTGGGCAGCCCCCGCCCGAACCCGGGGGGCCTCCCCGCTGGCCATTCTACCGGCGGGGGGCGGCAGGGGACGGCAAAAGCCCTGGTCGCTGAGGGCTGTGGATAACTTTCACTCGGTCGGGTTTCGTGGATGGGACTTTCGTGCGGCCGCGGCGAGGCAGCCGGCAGGAACCCTCGTGTGGTCTGGGCGAAGTGGGAAACAGGCACTCATGCAACCGCGGCGCGGTTGGGAACCAAGCACTCGTGTGATCGTCGCGAGGTCAAGGGTTGAGGCCGGTCACGGCGAGGGTCAGCAGGCGGTTCGCCAACGTCTCGTCTTCTTCCGCGGCCAGGGCTATGCCGTTCGTCAGCTTCAGTAGCTCGTGGGTCGTCACGTCGGCGCGGATGGCGGTCGCCTCCTTCGCGCGGGTGACCAGGGCGTCTCCGGTCGTCAGGATGAGGGCGTGGCACGACTCCCCCGTGCCCTTCAGCAGGGACGTCGCGAGGCCTCGGTTGCGGACGGCGTGCTGGGCCACCGCCGTCAGCCACCGCACCAGGGCGTCCGCCGGGTCGGGGGCCGTCAGCAGCGACGAGCCCAAATCGCACAGCACCGCCACGCGTCCGGCGAAGACCGCGTCCAGTAGGGCCATGCGGGACTCGAAATGACGGTGCAGCGTTGCCGAGCCCACGCCCGCGCGCCGCGCGATCTCCTCCAGTGACGCCTCCGCGCCATGTTCCGCCACCATCTCGCTCGCCACCGATACCAGGCGGTCGCGGTTGCGCTGGGCGTCGGCTCGCATGTGCGACTCCTTGCTAAGTGGGGTGGTCCTCCGTATGGTAGCCACCGGATAAACGGAGTGGCACCCCACTTAGGGAGACATCGTGGAGATCGGGATCGCGGTCGGGGACGTGCGGGGCGCGGTGGACGCGCAGGGCCTTCTCGACCAGGCGAAACAGGCCGACGCCGCCGGTATCGGGACTGTTTGGGCTGCTCAGGGCGTCGGCTGGGACTCCCTCGTCGCCCTCGCCGCCGTTGGCTTGCACTTTCCCGGGCTGCGGCTCGGGGCCGGGGTCGTGCCGGTGCCGCAGCGGCATCCGCTCGTGCTCGCCGGTCAGGCCCTGTCCGTGCAGGCCGTCACGGGCAACCGGCTCACGCTTGGCGTCGGGGCCGGGATCTCCGCCCTCACCAAGCGGATGTTCGGCCACACCCACGATCGGCCCGCCCGGCGGATGCGGGAGTACCTCGAGGTGCTCCTGCCCTTGCTGCGTGGGGAAAGCGTCGACCACCGCGGGGAGACGGTCACCGCGTCCGGGCGGGTCGGCGTGCCGGGAGCGGAGCCGCCGGACGTGCTCCTCGCCGCGCTCGGGCCCGTCATGTTGCGGGTCGCCGGGGAGCTCACCTCGGGCACGGTCACCTGGATGACCGGCGTTCGCACGCTCACCGAGCACATCGTGCCGACCATCACCACGGTCAACCCGCGGGCCCGGGTGGTCGCCGGGTTGCTCACGTGTGTCACCGACGACGAAACCGGTGTGCGGGCACGGGTCGCCGAGCAGTTCGCCCTTGCCGGGCAGGTGCCCGAGTACCGCGCCATGCTCGACCGGGAAGGCGCCGCCCACCCCGGTGACGTGGTCGTCGTCGGGGATGAGTCCACTGTGGTCAGACACCTCGACCGGATCCGGGACGCCGGGGTCACCGACTTCTTCGCCGTGCCATACGGGTCCGCCGGCGAACAGCTCAGGACGTTGGCTCTTCTCGCCGGCTGAGCTTCGCCGGCCACCAGATCACGCGTCCTATGTCGACGGTCAGCGCCGGCACCAGAAGCGACCGCACCACCACCGTGTCCAGCAGTACGCCGAACGCCACGATGAACGCGATCTGCGCCAGGAACAGCACCGGAATCACCGACAGCGCCGCGAACGTCGCCGCCAGCACGACGCCGGCCGAGGTGATCACGCCACCCGTGACCGCCAGGGCGTGCAGGGTGCCACTGCGTGTGTCGGACGTCAATGTCTCCTCACGTACCCGGGTCATGAGGAAGATGTTGTAGTCGATGCCCAGTGCCACCAGGAAGATGAAGCCGAAAAGCGGGATCGCCGTGTCCGCGCCGGGGAAGTCCAGCACGTGGTTGAACACCAGCGCGGCCACCCCCATGGTCGCGCCGAACGACAGGACCACGGTCGCGATCAGCAACAACGGGGCCACCAGCGCGCGTAGCAGCAACGCCAGCACGATGAAGATCACCACCAGCACGATCGGGATGATCAGGCTCCGGTCGTGGCGGGACGCCGTCTGGACGTCCAGCTGGATCGCGGTCTGGCCGCCCACCTTCGCGTCCGCCCCGGGCACCTTGTGCACGGCGTCCCGGATCCGCCCCACGGTGGACAACGCGGCCTCGGAGTCCCCCGGGTCGTCCAGCACCGCCTGCAGCAGCACCAGACCGTTCCGGTTCGCCGTCGGGACCACCCTCGTCACGCCGTCGATCTGGGCCGCCTTCGCCACCTCCTGAGTCGCCGAGGACCTGGCGATGATCACGGTCGGGGAACCCGAGCCGCCGGGGAAGTGGGCCGACAGGACGTCCTGGCCGCGTACCGAGTCCTCCTTGGTCAGGAACAGGTCGGTCTGCGCGGTGCCGTTCGCCTTCAGCTGCGGCACGAACGCCACACCGGCCAGCAGCACGATCGTCGTGACCACCCAGATCAGCCTCGGCCGCGCGCCCACCTGCCTCGCCACCCAGCCCCACAGGCCCTCGTGCTCGGGCTTCGCCGAGCCGTGGCGCGGCATGAACGGCCAGAACGCCACCCTCCCCACCAGAGCCAGCGCGGCCGGCAGGAACGTCACCGACGCCAGCAGCGCCCCCGCGATGCCGATCGCCCCGACCGGGCCGAGGCCCTGGTTCGACCGCAGGTCGCTGAACAGCAGGCACAGCAGCCCGAGGACCACCGTGCCGGCCGACGCGGCCACCGGCTCGATCGTCGCGCGCCAGGCCCTGCGGATCGCCACGAAACGGTCGGCGGTTTCGCGCAGCTCCTCGCGGAACCGGGACGCCAGCAGCAGCGCGTAGTCGGTCGCCGCGCCGAACACCAGGATGAACAGGATGCCCTGGCTCTGCCCGTTGAGCTTCAGCACGTCGTGGTTCGCGAGCTGGTACACCACGAACGCCGCCACGCCGAGCGCGAGGACCGCCGAGACCAGCACCAGCAACGGGAGCACCGGGCTGCGGTACACCACGATCAGGATCAGCACCACGACCCCGCCCGCGACCAGTAGCAGCAGCCCGTCGATGCCCTCGAACGACTTGATCAGGTCGGCGACCGCCCCGCCCGGGCCGGTGACCAGCACGGTCAACCCGTCCGGGGTCCCCTTCGCGAGCTCCGCGCGCACCGCCGTCACGGCCTTGCCCGGATCGCTGCCCGCCCCCGTGATCTGCACCACGAACTGGGCCGCGGCCTTGTCCTTGGACTGTTCCGGCGCCGTCGGCGGGCCGGCGACGCCGGACAGTCGCGCGATTGCCTTGCCCCGGTCGGCCAGGAAGTCGAGATCGTCCTGGGTCACGCCGGAGGTCCGCTGCGCGACCACGACGGCCGCCAGCACCTGCTTGTCGCTGAACTGCCGCTGCAGGTTCGCGGCCTCGGTGGCCTCGGCGGACTCGGGCAGGAACGACGAGTTGTCGTTCGTCGCCACGTCCCCGAGCTTGCCGGTGAACGGGCCGCCGACGGCACCGAGGCCGAGCCAGACGACGACGAGCAGGGCGGGTGCCCACCAACGGATCCGACGCATGCGGGGAAGCGTAAGCGTCCGGGTGACAGCCGGCACAATAAGTTGTGCACAACTCAGTTGTGCGTAATGTGTGAGGCATGACCACCGGACTGGAGCTCGAGAAGCAGGTCTGCTTCGCGCTCTACTCCGCGACCCGTGCGGTCACCCAGCTGTACCGGCCGGTGCTCGACGCGCTCGGCCTGACCTACCCGCAGTACCTCGTGATGCTCGTGCTCTGGGAGCGCGGCCCCGTCACCGTCAAGCAGCTCGGCGAGGCACTGGAGCTGGACTCCGGCACGCTGTCGCCGCTGCTGCGGCGCCTGGCGGCACACGGCCACGTGCGGCGCGAGCGGTCCACATCGGACCAGCGCTCGGTGCTGATCCACGTGACCGACACCGGCGCCGCGCTGCGGACCCGCGCCACCAGCGTGCCCCGCAGGATCGCGGGCGCGACGGGCATGGAGCTCGTCGAGCTGGAAGCATTGCGCCAGAACCTGACGCGACTGACCGAAGCGGTCAGCGCGCGGACCCTCACACCGGAAGAAGAGGAACCAACGTGAACGCCCTCTACACCGCGAAGGCCACGTCCACCGGAGCCGCCCGCTCCGGACACGTCAAGTCGGACGACGGCGTGCTCGAGTTCGACCTGTCCATCCCGAAGGGGCTGGGTGGCGCGGGTGGCGAGGGCACCAACCCCGAGCAGCTGTTCGCCGCGGGCTACTCGGCCTGCTTCCACAGTGCGCTGCAGGCGGCGGCCCGGCGCGAGAAGGTGAAGATCGACGGCTCCTCGGTGACCGCGGAGGTCGGCATCGGCCAGCAGGGCGAGGGTTTCGGCCTCGCGGTCACGCTGGTCGTCTCGCTGCCCGGCGTCGAGAACGAGACCGCCGCGAAGCTGACGGAGGCGGCACACCAGCTGTGCCCGTACTCCAACGCGACCCGCGGCAACATCGACGTCGACCTCCGGGTGGCGTGATGCCGGTTGCCGCAAAGGAGATTCGGCTGGCCGAGCGCCCCAGGGGGTGGCCGACCGACGAGACCTTCGCGTTCGCCGAGGTGGAGCTGCCAGCACCGGGTCCTGGCGAGGTGTTGGTACGCAACACCTTCATGTCCGTCGACCCCTACATGCGCGGCCGGATGAACGACGTGAAGTCCTACACCCCGCCCTACGAGCTGGGCAAGGCACTCGAGGGCGGCGCGATCGGCGAGGTCGTCGAGTCCGGTGTGGACGGTGTGTCCCCCGGCGAACTGGTGTTGCACGGCCTCGGCTGGCGCTCACACACGCTGACCAAGCAGTTCACCCGGCTGACGCCGATCGAGGGCGTCTCGCCGTCGCATTTCCTCGGCGCGCTCGGCATGCCGGCGCTGACCGCGTACGTCGGCCTGCTCGACATCGCCGCGCTCAAGCCGGGTGAGACGGTGTTCGTGTCCGGCGCGGCGGGTGCGGTGGGCAGCCTGGCGGGGCAGATCGCGAAGCTGAAGGGCGCAGGCCGGGTGATCGGCAGCGCCGGCTCGGCGGACAAGGTCGCGCACCTGACCGGCAAGCTGGGCTTCGACGCCGCGTTCAACTACCGCGACGGCAACGTGACCGAGCTGCTGACCGCGGCCGCACCGGACGGCATCGACGTCTACTTCGACAACGTGGGCGGCGACCACCTGGAGGCGGCGATCTGGGCGATGAACGACTACGGCCGCGTGGCGGCCTGCGGCTCGATCTCCGGGTACAACGAGGAGAAGCGGCCGCCGGGCCCGAGGAACATGTTCCAGGTCGTCACCAAGCGCCTGACGGTCCGCGGGTTCATCATCCTCGACCACGGCGACCGCTTCCGCGCGATGATCGACGAGGTCGGCGCCTGGCTGGCCGGCGGAGAGCTGGTCGCCGAGGAGACGTTCGTCGACGGCCTGGAGAACGCACCGGCCGCCTTCCTCGGCATGTTACGCGGCGAGAACACCGGCAAGATGGTGGTGCGGCTCTGACTCCGGCTCCCTGGCGGCCCCCTTCGGGAAGTCAGCCGAAGCGGCCGTTCACATAGTCGTTGGTACGCGGGTCCGACGGGTTGTCGAAGATGACCTCGGTCGGGCCCGCTTCCACGATCTGGCCCGGCGTTCCCTGCTCGGCGAGGAAGAACGCGCACTGCTGCGAGACTCGGGCCGCCTGCTGCATGTTGTGCGTCACGATCACGATCGTGACCTCGCTGCGCAGGAGGTGGATCGTCTCCTCGACGCGGCGGGTCGACGTCGGGTCGAGCGCCGAGCACGGCTCGTCCATCAACAGCACGTCCGGCCGGACCGCCAGCGAACGTGCGATGCACAGCCGCTGCTGCTGGCCGCCGGACAGCGCGCCGCCCGGCTCGCGAAGGCGGTCCTTCACCTCGTGCCACAGGCTCGCCCGCGTCAGGCACTCCTCGACCAGGTCGGCCCGTCCGCCGCGCGACACCTTCATGCCGGTCAGCTTCAGGCCCGCCAGGACGTTCTCCGCGATCGTCATGGCGGGGAACGGGTTCGGCTTCTGGAACACCATCCCGATGCGCTTGCGGGTGTCGGTGATCCGCCGGCCCGCGGCGTAGACGTCCCAGTCGTCCAGGCGGACCTCGCCGGCCAGCGACGCCGACGGGACCAGCTCGTGCATCCGGTTGAGGATCCGCAGGAACGTCGACTTGCCGCAGCCGGACGGGCCGATCAGCGCGGTGACCTCGCCGGCCGCCATCGTCAGGTTCACTCGTTCAAGGACCTTGTGGTTGCCGAACCACGCCGAGACGTCGTGCGCGGACAGGCTCGCGCCGCCGACCGAGGTCCGCGGGAGGGTGAGCGTCACTCGTCCACCCAGCCCCTGCGCACCAGCCGCAGCAGACCGGCGCCGTTGGCGAACAGCAGCAGGCCGGCGCCCGCGACCGCCAGGACCGCGACACCCGTGTACGCCAGGCCACCGCCGCCCGAGGAGTTCGCGGTGTTGGCGATGTTCTCGGTCGTCGTGGTCGTGGGGCCGGCGAACGGGTCGGTGGTCGTCGACGCCGGGGACGTGGTGGTCGTCGTCGACGTGCCGGTGGTGGTGGATGTCGGCGTCGTGGTGGTGGTGCTGCTCGTGGTCGGCTTCGTCGTGGTGGTGGTGGTCGTGGTGGATGTCGTGCTGGTCGTCGTGCTGGTCGTCGTCGTGGTGGTCGTGGACCCGGGTAGGCACGGGTTCGAGTTCGTGAAGGGGCCGGCCACGACGACGCCGTCGACCTTGACCACCAGGGTGTAGGTCCACTGTGTCGCGACGCTGTTCGCGTTGACGTCGATCACGTTCGCGTCCACGCTGGCGCCCGGCGCGGCCGTCTTGGTGAGCGTGTTGTCGGCGCGGCCGTCGGACCAGCTGCGCACCACGGTGTAGGAGACGGTCGGCGTGCCGGTCGCGTTCACGTTCCTGAGCTTCGCCGAGTACGTGACGAACTTGGCCTGTGTCGTCGGGTTCGTGCCACACGTCTCACTGTGGGTGACCTCCGGCGGGAGCGTCTGCGCGCTCGCGGGTGGTGGCTTGATGAGCAACAGCAGGCTGAGGCCGCCCACCATCAGCACCAGACCCGTTACGGCCAACCATCTTCCGCGCATGCCGGTATCCCTTCGGTTCCACACCGCGGGCAAGACTGCTTGACCTGCACCAACATCCGGTGAACGCAGGGTTCTCTGGACACGCCGAGTTCCGGGAAGTGCCGTTGTTCATCGCGTCTTGATGTCCCGCTCAGCGTGCCGACGGGATAACACGGTGGTTACGAAACCATGACCCGGGCGAGAGTCGAGCTGCGCCCTGACCGGGCGTAAACCTTGCGACAAGGAGAAACCCGCATGCGTTCGACCCTGCGCAGCTGCGCCGTCGTCGCCCTCGGCGCCGCGGCCGCACTGAGCCTGGGCCTCGGTTCCGCCACGGCCGACCCGAACCTGCTCGACAACGGCAGCGCCGACCCGGCCGGCTTCCTGCCGGACTCCGACGACCTCGTCGGCACCGGCTCGGACACCATCCAGTTCGTCACCGACGCCCTGGCGCGTGGCCACAACGCGTCGAACCCGACGGTGCGACTGGCCTCGTTCGACGCCACCAACCCGACCACCGGCCTGCCGGGTGGCAACATCACCATCCGTCCGGGCGTCGACATCGCACGACCGAACGGCTCCGGCGCGGGCATCACCACGCTCACCAACAACACGAGCGTCGACTTCGCCCGCTCGTCGCGCCCGTCGAACGGCTCGAACGCCGAGGACCTCCTCGCGTTCATCCCGTTCGCGCAGGACGGCCTGAGCTACATCATCGACGACGCCTCCCTGGTGCCGACGAACCTGACCGCCGCCGACCTGAAGGACATCTACACCTGCCAGCTGCCGGGCTTCGACGCCAAGCTGCCGCAGGCGAGCTCGGGCACCCGGTCCTTCTTCCTGCAGCAGATCGGCGTGACCGAGGCCCAGATCGCCACCGCGGTCGCGGCCGGCTGCGTCGACGACACCGTGCAGGAGCACAACCCGAACGCGGTCGACGGTGACCCGTTCGCCCTGGCGCCGTTCTCCGCGGCCCGTTACGAGTCCAACCCGCCGGACCCGACCAACCCGCCGGCCAACATCGTGACGCTGGCCAGCGGTGTGGACTCCGGCGCCTTCAAGGCGACCCGCAACGTCTACCACGTCATCCGCGAGAGCGCGGTCGGCACGGCGAAGTTCGACTCGGTCTTCGGTCCGGACGGGTACATCTGCGCCCAGTTCGCGGCCGCGGCCGGCAACAAGATCGAGGGCTTCGTGGGCATCGGCGCCGCCTGCGGCATCCCCGACGACGACCGCTGACTCGTCTTCGGTCACAGCAAGAAGAGTCACAGCAAGAAGAGTCACAGCACCAAGAAGTGGGCCGGGACCTTCCCGGCCCACTTCCCTTTTCTCAGGAACCGACTCCGCTAGTGCGTGACCGCCAGCGCGACCAGCTGGGTGCGGCCGGCACAGTCGTCGTCGGACACCAGGACCAGGGTGCGTTCGCCCGTCGTCAGGACCGGGCCCCAGGTCATGCCGGACAGGTTGGTGACGCGGGGCAGGTCCAGGTCACTGAAGTCGGCCAGCAGCCGCTTGGTCATCGGGGTGTACGTGGCGCCGACGACCGAGTCGTAGGACAGCACGCTGCGGGCGCCGACCGTCGTGGCCTCGTACAGGCGCACCGAGTCGCGGCCCCGGGAGTCGACCGCGTGCTCCAGCACCAAATAGTGGGTCGCGTCCACCGTCAGGATCTCCGCCAGCTCGTTGGTGCCGTGGCGCGGGGCCGCGTCCAGCTCGTACGCGAGCTGGCTCAGGACCGTGCCGCTGCTCCGGTTGGCGAACGACACCCGGACCGTCGACGCGCCGTCCTGCAGCAGCGGCGCCGACAGGGCCGAGATGACCAGGGTGCCCGTCGGGTTGAGGGTCAGGCCGGCCACGCCGCCCCCGTCCCTGATGCCCGACCCCGCGACGGCCGCCGTGTGTGGCGCCGCCGGGTACTGCGCGGCGAACGTGCCGTCGGCCGCCGAGCGCCGGACCGTGCTGTCCAGCGTGACGCGGCGGCTACGCGTGCCGGGGTTGGCCCACAGGATCGAGCCGTCGGCCGGGTCGACGCGAACGGCCTCGCCGCCCTGCGGGAACGCGCTGCCGTCGGCCGCCTTCAGTCGGGTGCTCGAGACCGCCGCCGGCTGGCCGAAGCCGGTGTCGGTCAGTGGGACGTCGGCGGTGTAGACGCGGGCATCGCTGTCGGAGATCGCCACGAACCTGCCGTTGGCGTAGTCGATGCCCGACAGGTCGTGCACGCCCGGGACCAGCTCGGCGTCCAGCACGCGGACCGAGTAGCCGTCCACGGCAACCGGATCGGCGGTCGCCGTGCCGGGTAAGACCACGGTGGACACCGCCGCGACGATCGCGGCGGCGGTGAGTCGACGCTTCAATTGAGGCCCTTTCGCTCTGGCCCGGTCGGAGCCGACCGGACAGGGCTCAATTCATCACCACCGGGTGAACTGCTTGCTACGGCTGAGTTCTCCGGACACTGCCGTGCGTCGGCCAACGCTCCCCTGCCGGCGCCTGCCTCACGTCAGGTTGGGCAGCAGCCGGCCGGCCGACTCGTACACGTACCACAGCACGGCGAACACCACCGGCAGCCCGACGAGGTGGGTCTCCCAGCGGCCCCAATGCGCTCGCGACCACGCGAACGCCAGCACGACCAGTACGAGCGCCTGCAGCCACAGCACGAGGTTCAGCAGCGCGGGCCGGTCGACGGCCAGCGACCGCTCCTCCGGCGGGATGATCCCCGGATGGGTCGCCGCGGGCTGGGCCCTGCCGCGCAGCAGGGCGTCCACGAACACGGTGTGGTCCGGCTGGAACGGGTTCGCGCCCTCGGCCGTCACCATCGTGAGCCTGCTGCCGCCCTTGGTGACGGGCGTGATGTCCGGCAGCGGGTCGCCGTCGCGGCGCACGCCCTCCACGCGGTAGGTGAACGTGCCCTGGAACGTCACGACCCTGACCGTGTCACCCTCGTGCAGCTCCGCGAGATGCTCGAACGGGCCGCCGTAGGTCATGGACCTGCCGTAGACCAACGACACGCCCTTCTGTCCGGGTAGGACGGTGTCCCGCCGGTGTCCCGGCCCGGACTCGAGGTCGCCGGAGCTCGTGCCCTCGACGACCACCTCGTTCACCCCGAGGCGCGGGATCGTCAACAGGGCGATGGGCGCCCCGGCGGGGATCACCGCGTCCTCGCCGTCGTCGTAGATCGGCGGCACCTGGCGCTCGATGTTCCCGTCCGCGCTGACGGTCGCGCCCGCGTACGGCGGAACGGCCTCGGCGATGGGGCCACGCAGCCGCGAGTAGAGGACGTCCTGGTTCGCGTCCTGCTCGATCGGGGTGAGCACCACCAGGTAACCGGCGAAGCCCAGCACGCCGACCGCGACGAGCGTCAGCACACGCGTGACGAGCCGGGCGCCGAACGGCGCGGTGGCGACCGGAGTAGGAGGCTGCGGCGACGGCACCTCGGCCCGCGTCTCCTCCTTCGGGGGTGCCTCGGTCGCGGTCATCGGCGCAGCACCGTTCTGATCACGCGGCGGACGGGATGGCCGGGCTGGGTCGCCGCGCCGACCACGAACGCCGCCGCCGCGGCGAGCGCGCCGATGGCGAGCAGCAGCGGCAGCACCCAGCGGGACAGCCACGACCCCAGGCCCCGGGTCTGGGCCACCGTGCGTGAGTCGTCCTTCTTGGCCTTGCTGTCACTGCCTGCCGCCGGGCCGGCGCCGGGCCCGGGGCCGGCGGGGTTGCCACCGTCCACAGTGGATCCGGGCGCCGGCCCCGGGCCGGCGCCGAGCGGACCGCCTTCGGGTGGGGGCGGCACCTCGCCCTTCTGCTCGCGCACCGCGTGGGCGGCGTCGAGTGCCTGCTGGCGCAGGTTGGGCGTCAGCGGGTCGTAACCCGGCGGCAGGTCGGTGATGTTCTCCCCGGGGTGCTGGCCGTCGGTGGCCATGAACTCGATGAAGTCGGCGTACTGTGCCGCCAGGCTCCTGGAAAGCCCCGCCGACGGCACCGCGGTGAACGCGATCATCGTGCCCGGGTAGGCGTTTCCCGTGACCCGCGCGTAGTCCAGCTCGACGGTGCCGGTCGTCCTGTCCTGAACCGCCGCGGTCAGCGCGGCGACCATCGTGCCGGGCTCCGGGGCGACCGCGGTCCCGCCCGCGTTGACCAGCTTCGCGGTCGGCAGCTCGTACAGCCGCGCGTGCGCGACCGTGGTGACCGCGATCATGGCCCGCTTGCCGAAGTCGGCCGGGGCCGCCTTCGCCTCCGCGTAGATGCGGTCGGTGCCCTTGTCCTCGCCCGGTGGCACCGGGTCCGGCTGCTCGCCGGGCGGCACCGGCACGTCGGTGAACGTGCACAGCGACGTCGCGGAGCCACGCCGGTCGAGCAGCGCGGTCGCCGACTTCTCGGCCGAGTTCGTGATGTTGGCCAGCCGTGTCAGCAGCGGCGTGCCCATCAGCGAGTCGCACGGGTCGCCGGCGCCGGGCAGGTTGTAGTACACCGGGTTGGTCTCGAACCAGATCGACGAACGCGGCTTGCTCGGCCGGACCACCTGGTCGAGCAGGGGGTACAGCTCGTAGGAGTGCGTGTCCTGCCAGGCCGGGTTCACGACCATGCCCTGCTCGTCCGGCTCGCCGTCGAGCCAGCGCCGCGCCGCGGGGTCGGACACGACGTAGCGGGTCAGGTCCATGACGATGTCGGACTGCACCTGGAAGATCACCGGCGCGAGGTAGCTCTGGAACTGGTCGGCGAGGGAGTTCCGGTCGTCGCGCAGCCTGAGGTCCGGGTTCAGCCGGAGGAACTCCTGGTCCTCCCAGATGCTCAGCGGGTTCGCGTGCAGCGGGTGCTCCCAGTAGTAGGCGTTCGCGTTGCCCGCGGCGCCGATCGCGGCAAGCTGGTCCGGGGAGCCGGTGTACGGCGTCCGCGTGTCGCGCACGCCGTCCGGCACCCGGCCCGGCGAGTAGCTCTGGGTCAGCAGCTTGGCGAGCAGGCGCGGCGACAGCGTCAGCTGCCGCACCTGCCTGCCGCCGGCGTCGTCGACGGTGAACGCGACGGCGAACCCGGTGAGCGCGCTTGGCGCGTGCACGACGGGACGCGGTGAGTCGGTGACCGGTTGCGTGGTCAGGACCGCGTCCTGGCCGTAGGAGTCGCCGAGCATCGTGGTGAACTGGCGGCGGCCGTCGTACTCCGAGCCCTGCGAGTACAGCGGCAGGTAGTCCGCGGTCCGCGCGCCCGCGCAGTACGCGCTGCCCCAGCGCTGCTGCGCGACGTCGGCGAGCTCCGAACCGAAGATCGGCAGGATCGTGCGCTGGTCGTGGACGCTGCACGTGGCCGGGTCGGGCGCGAACCTGATCGGCACGACGAACCTGTTGCGCCAGTTGGACTCCGCCAGCCAGGTCCGCTGCGTCACCCAGCTGTTCGGGTTGTCCGTGCCGGCGCCGACGCTGCCCGGCGGCAAGCCCTTCGGCGCACCGCCGCAGTCGGCCGGGGCGCCCGCCGCGCACGCCATGTCCATCACCGGCACGACGACGATCGAGCACGCCTCGGTGTCGGTGCAGCCGAGGCTCGGCTGGGTGACCCGCTGGCGCACCTCGAAGAGGAACTCCGCGCCGCCGTCCGGCCGGACGGGGATGCTGCGGGTCGCGAGCACGCTCGTGCCGGCGTCGGAGGTGTCCACCGGCGCGTAGCTCTTCCTGGCCGGCTCGTCGATCACCGGGTCGCCTGCGGCGTTGACCGCGGGATCCCACAGGTACCGGGTGCCGTCCTGCGCGACGAACGGGACCTGCTCGATCGTCAGCAGGTTCTTCTTCCGCTCGTCGGGGTCCGCGCCGGGGATGCCCGTCGGGTTGCCCGGGCTCACCAGCCGCCCGGCCCGGTCGTGCCAGTCGGCGGTCGCCGACGCGTCGTACCCGGGGTAGTAGACGCTGCGCCGCTCGTTGGCGCACGACTCCGCCGACGGGTCCGCGCCGCGGCACTGCATCACGACGACCGGGTACTCCATGTTGACGCCGTTCGCCGCGATGTTGTTGGCGTTGTGGGTCGGCTTGAAACCGGCCAGGTCGATCTCGACCTGCTGGCGGTCGAACAGGTTCCCGGTCCGGCCGACCTTCACGGTCGCGTCGTAGGCCTCGGCGGACCGGCCGGCGTCGGCGATGTGCTTCGTCTGGTCGTACGCCCAACCGTCCTGCTGCGCCCACGCCGTCCCGGCCGCCAGCGGCAGCGACACCGGCACCGCCGCCAGTACCGCGACGAGTGCCGCCCCACCCCAGCGCCTCATGACCGCTCCCGCCTGCGGCGCATCGCGCGTACCACGAACGGCGGCACCAGCAGCACGAGCAGCAGCTGCGCGACCGCGATCGCCGAGAGCGCGGCGGTCATCCCGTCGGAGCGGAAAGCGGCCAGCTCGGTCGCGCTGCCGGCGAGGTCCGCGCCGCCGCTCCGCGCGTCCGAGCCGGCCGGCAGGCCGGTCTCCGGGTCCACATCGGACACTCCGGCACCGTCGCCTGTCACGCCGGTGCCGCCGGGCCCCGTGCCGCCGCCGGGCCCGGTGCCGGCTCCCGGGCCGTTCCCGGTGCCGCTCCCGTTTCCGGTGCCCTGGCCGGGTTCGCACGGCCCGGCGCCCTGTTTGTCGCACGAGGGCGGCATGGGCGCCTCGTGGGCGAGCTTGTTGCTGCTGGGGTCGCCGGGGTCGAACGTCGGGTTGCCGCAGCGGGCGACGTCCGCGTCCTGCACGGTCGCGTGCGGGATCTTCTTCACCTGGTCGAACCCGGCGCGCACGAGGTTCGCGGGCAGTGGCGAGTAGCCGAGTGCGGGCGCGGAACCCTGGCCCTGACAAAGGAAGTAGTACATGAAGTCGGACATGGTCCGGCCCTTGCCCGCGGTGATCCGCTGGTCGCCCTTCCCGTTGATCGGGATGATCGCGTAGGAGTACGACGAGAGCGGGTAGGTGCGCGGGTCGTTGAACCGGTAGACCTTGTCCAGCAGCTGTGTCAGGTAGTTCTGGTCGTTCGGGTCGTTGTTGATCTGCGCCTGGGTGAGCGCGACCGCGACGTTGTAGTGCGTCGGCTCGGTGTAGTAGCCGCCCTTGTTCAGCACCTTGGCGACCGGGAAGTTCCGTGCCCGCGCGTAGGAGTACTCGACGTAGGCGATCGCGCCGTCGCCGGCGGCCGCCGCCACCGACCCCGCGACGCGGTCCGAGCCGCTCTGCGAGGTCATCAGCGGCACCTTGTCCTTCCGCACCGGGTAGTACGACGTCATCGCGCTGTCGCAGCCGCAGTACCGGCGCCAGATGTCGGTGTGCTCCATGGCGAACCAGCGGGTGAACTGCGCGGTCGTGCCGGAGCCGTCGGCACGCACGATCGGGATGATCGGCTTGTCCGGGAAGGTCCGTCCGTTGTTGTCCGACCTGATCGCCGGGTCGTTCCAGTTGCGGATCTCGCCCGCGAAGATCTTCGCGATCGTGTCGCCGGCGAGCCGCAGGCCCCGGTAGAGCTGGCCGCCCACGCGCAGCTGGTACATGAACGACGTGCCGCCCGCGACGATCGGCATGTAGGCGTACGCGCGGTTGGGCGACGCGTCGGGCTGGCCGTTGTCGGTGCCCTGGAAGGGAATCTCGGACACGCCGAAGTCGTTCTGCCCGTCGGCGAACTGCCGGCGGCCTGCCGAGGAGCCGATGCCGGAGTAGGACACGGTCAGGCCGTTGCGGCGGACGTCCTGCACCCACTGGTCGAGCGCGTTCTGGCTCCACGTCGAGCCGGACCCGGTGATGGCCTCGTAGGCGGGTTGCGCCTGCGCCGTGGGGCCGCTGACGGACATGACGGTCGCCGCCACGATCAGTGCGAAGAGCCAGCGTTGCATCTCTCTGTTCCCTTTCACGAGCGGCGCCGGCCGGCCGCGGCCAACCGGGCGAGGAGGAAGACGAGGAGCACCAGCACCATCAGCACCGCGGCGGCGCCGAACGCGCGGGTCTGGAGCAGCGGCTCCGGCGAGCGCGCGTTGGTGTAGGCGAACAGCGGCAGCGACACCATCGGGCCCTCGAACGGGTTGGCGTTCAGGAAGGTCGTGTAGCCGGCGGTGATGAGGACCGGCGAGGTCTCGCCGATGCCGCGGGCCACGCCGAGCACCATGGCGGTCGCGAGCGCGGGCCGGGCGGTGGGCAGCACGACCTTGCGGACCGTCTGCCACTGCGACGCGCCGAGCGCGAGGCTCGCCTCGCGAAGCCCGTTGGGGACGACCCGCAGCACGACCTCGGCGGACCGCGCGATGATCGGCAGCATCATCACGCTGATCGCGAGCGAGGCGGCGAAACCGTTGCGCTGCACGTCGAACGTCAGCAGGAACGCGATGTAGACGAACAGGCCGCAGACGATCGACGGGAGCGCGGTCATGGCCTCCACGACCGTGCGGACCAGCCTGGCGAGCGTGCCGCCGACCTCCGTCATGAACACCGCGCAGCCGATGCCCAGCGGCAGGGTGATGGTGATGGCGATGCCGATCTGCACTGCCGTGCCGACGATCCCGTGCAGCACGCCGCCCGTGGTGAGCGGGTCGTGCGGGCCCGCGGTCATGTCCTCGGTGAAGATGTTGGGGTGGATGATCGCCGGCGCGCCGCGGACGAAGACGTAGCCGATGACGAGCGCGAGCGAGCCGCCGACGACCAACGCGCAGGTGCGGATCAGGACGCCGGCGACGCGGTCGGTGACCGCGGGCGCGGGATGGCGGTAGGCCGAGACCAGCGCGTACAGCACGACGAACGTGACGTACCAGCAGACGACGAAGCCGAGCGAGCCGGACAGCGGGAGAAGCCGGTCGTACAGCAGGGACATCAGCGCGAGCGCGCCCAGTGCCGCGCCGAGCGGTGCGACCCGGTCGTCGACCGTCCTGCCGTGCAGGTTCCGCTTCGTCTCCTGGGGTGTCTTGAGGACCGCGGTCATCAGATCTCCGTGTCCGCGCCGCTGCGACCGCGGGTCACGATGACCGCCGCGATGCTGTTGGTGACGAGCGTGATGACGAACAGGACCAGGCCCGCGGCGAGCAGTGCGGCGAGCTGGATGCCGACGGACTCGCCGTAGCGGGTGGCGATCAGCGACGGGATGGTGATCGTGCCGTTCTCCAGGATGCGCACCTTGATCTCGAACAGCGGCGCGATGATCAGCACGACCGCGATGGTCTCGCCGAGCGCGCGGCCGAGCGCCAGCATGGTGCCGCCGACGATCCCGCCCCGGCCGAACGGCAGGACGACCGCGCGGACCATGCCCCAGCGGGTGGCCCCGAGCGCGTAGGCGGCCTCGCGTTCTCCCTGCGGGGCCTGGTCGAACACCTCGCGCATGACCATGCAGGCATACGGCAGCACCATCATCGCGACGACGAGCGCGGCGATGAGCGCCGAGGCGGTGTAGCGGGACTGCGCGAACACGGCCGCGTCCGGGTCGGTGTCGACCTGGAAGACCGGGATGAAGCCGAGCATGTCGTGCAGCCAGCGGGAGACGTACACCATCTCGGGCTGGAGGAGGTAGGCGCCGAACAGGCCGTAGATGACACTGGGCACCGACGCCATCAGGTCGACCATCGCGATGAGCCAGCGCTTCGCCTTCGGGGCCGCGTACTGGGAGATGTAGAGCGCGGTGCCGAGCGCGAGCGGGAACGCGACGACCATCGCGAGCGTCGCGACGGTGAGCGTGCCGACGAGCACGGCGGCGATGCCGAGCGCGCCGCTCTCCGGGTTCCACTCGACGGTGGTGAAGAAGCCCCAGCCGAACTCCCCGAAGGCCGGCGCGGCCTCGACGGCCAGGAAGATCCCGATGCCACCCATGATGAGCAGCACCAGCACGCCGAAACCGCGTGCGGTGCCACGGAAGACCCGGTCCCCGGTGGTGCGGCCGACGCGCAGCCGCCGCGGCCGGTCGTTCTCGACGGTCGTCACGTGCGCCTTCCCGCTGGGCATTCCTGTGCGCCGCAAAGGAAACCCGCCACGGATGGCTGACCGTCGGCCGCACGGTGAACGAGGAACGAACGCGTGATCACCGTGCGCCCGTGCGGGACGGGCCCGGCCTCTCGCGGACGCGGTCGGGCACCGTCACCACGCCGAGCTGCACGTGGGCGGCGCCGGCCGCGCGGATGAAACGTCTCGCCGCCCGCTGTGCGTCGAGCTTTCTGGCGAAACCGGACGCGGACACGGCGATCAGCGCGCCCGCGTCGAGGAGGCGCCAGTACCAGAGCCGGTCGTCGGCGACGGTGAAGGCGATGTCGGCGGTCGCCGCCAGGTCTCTGGCCAGCTCCGCGCCCGACACCGCCCGGGCCGGGGTCGGCGCGCCGGCGGCGGCCATGCCGATGAGCCGGTTGTTGCCGCCGAGCAACATCCAGCCGAAGGTTCCGTCGGGTAATCGGCGAAACCGGAATCTCGGGGTCACAAGGGGTTTATCGCCATCCGGAACAACCGGAGGCGATCTCGCGGTGAACCGGACACGCCGGCGCGGTGAACCAGACACCACATGTGATGCGACCCCGCCAAGTGGTCACCACGATTTCCGCCCACCGGTCGCCGGGGCTCGTTGCGCGGTGAGTACCGGGTATGCATACTCGGTACTTATGTCCGTCAAGCACGGCCTGCTCGCGCTCCTGGGTCGGGAGCCGATGCACGGCTATCAACTACGCGTCGAGTTCGAGCGCTCGACCGGCATGACCTGGCCGCTCAACATCGGGCAGGTCTACTCGACGCTGTCGCGGCTGAGCCGGGACGGCCTGGTCGAGGAGACCGACGAGGCCGAGGAGCCCGGCAAGGTCGTGTACCGGCTCACCGAGGCGGGACGGGCCGAGCTGGCCGCGTGGTTCACCACGCCGGTCGCCCCGGCCGAGCAGCCGCGTGACGAGCTGGCGATCAAGGTCGCCCTCGCGCTGCACACCCCGGGCGTCGACGTGTCGGCCGTGCTGCGGGCACAGCGGGTGGCCACCATCCGCAAGCTGCAGGAGTTCACCCGCCTGAAGGCGAAGGCCGACGAGGCCGACGACCAGGCCTGGCTGCTGGTACTGGACCTCATGATCTTCCGCGCGGAGTCGGAGGTCCGCTGGCTCGACCACTCCGAGACCCGCCTGTCCCGCACCACCCCCCGCGGGACCCAGGCATCCGCGAAGGCGGACCGACCGAAGGCGGCCCGGCGATGACCGGCCGGCCGGCAGTCCCCGTCGCGACACCGGCGCCGGGGGTGGGCGAGTGACCGCGCTGGAGCTGCACGACGTGAGCCGGGTGCACGGCAAGGGGGCGACCACAGTGCGGGCGCTGTCGGGGGTCAGCCTGAGCGTGTGCGCCGGCGAGCTGCTTGCCGTCATGGGCCCGTCCGGTTCCGGCAAGTCCACGCTCCTGCAGCTGGCCGGCGGCCTGGACGAGCCGACCGGTGGCACGGTCGTCGTGGCCGGCACGGACCTGGCCTCGCTCGACAGATCCGGCCGCGCCGCGTTGCGCCGCCGGCGGGTCGGCTACGTGTTCCAGGACTTCAACCTCATCTCCACGCTGACCGCCGCCGAGAACGTGGCGCTTCCCCGTGAGCTGGACGGTGTCCGGGCCAGGCAGGCCAGGAAGGACGCACTCGACGCGCTGCGGTCCGTCGAGCTGGCCGACGCCGCGGACCGGTTCCCCGACGAGCTGTCCGGCGGGCAGCGGCAGCGCGTCGCCATCGCCCGCGCGCTCGTCGGCGAACGCGGTCTGCTCCTCGCCGACGAGCCGACCGGCGCGCTGGACACGCACACCGGCGAGTCGGTCCTCAAGCTGATCCGCACCCGCTGCGATGAGGGCGCCGCCGGGGTCCTCGTCACACATGACGCCCGGCACGCGGCGTGGGCCGACCGGATCGTGTTCCTCCGCGACGGCATGCTCGTCGACGACACGGGCGCGCCGCCCTCGGCCGAGAGCCTGCTGGAAGGCGCGTCATGACCGGATGGCGGACGGCGCTGCGGGTCGCGCGCCGGTCGGTGCGGCGGCACCTGGGACGGTCGCTGCTGATCATCGCGCTCATCGCGCTGCCGGTCGCGGCGGCGACCGTGGGCGACGGGCTCGTCCACAGCGTCACCGACCGCGACATCGAGGTGGACCACGCGATGGGCACGGCAGATGCCCTGGTCAGGATCAAGGACCGCAGGCCGTACGACATCGGACGGCTCCTGCCGCCGGGCGCGCGGGCCGTGCCGATCGGTCCACCGAACTACACCGGCAGCCTGCGGCTCGTCGTCGGCGACCGGCTCGTCCGCAGCAGGCCCGACTTCGTCGTGCTCGGCGACCCGATGACCGCACACCTCGCGCGGCTGACCTCGGGCCGGCTGCCGAGGAACCCGCACGAGGTGCTGGTGACCAGGCCGCTCGCCGAGCGGCTCGACCTGCTGGACGGCGACGGCGGACTACGACCGGACGCGACCATCGAACCGATCAGCGCCCAGGGCAGGGCCGACCACCCCACCGCGGCGCCGATCGCGGTGACGGGCCTCGCGGTCAAGCCGTACTGCCTGCGGTGCGCGGATGTCGTCGCGATGCCGGACTCGGTGCTGACCGACGTGATGCTCGACGGCTCGGCGCTCCCGATCGGCTACCTGGTAGAGCTGCCGGCCGGCGTCGACCCGGCCGAGCTGGCCGGCGCGTGGCCCGCGGCCGATGCCACGATCACCACCCGGGACTCCTACGACGACACGACCCCCGTCAGCGGTTACCTCCTGGCCGCCACCGGTGAACCGCTCACCCTCTTCGCCGGGCTCGCCCTGATCGCCATCGTCGTCACCGTGGGCGCGGCGTTCGCGGTCGGCGCGCGACAACAGGCTCGTGAGCTGGGGTTGGTCACCATCAACGGCGGGACGGCCAGGCACGTCCGCCGGGTGGTGCTGGCACAGGGTCTCGTCCTCGGCGTGGTCGGCGCCGCGGTTGGCCTGCTGGTGGGCGCGGCCGCCACCGTGCTGGGGCTACCACGGTGGCAGCGGACGACCGACCAGCTGATCGAGCACCCGCGGTTCGGCTGGGGTGAGCTGGTGGCGGCCGCCGCGGTGGGCGTGCTCGCCAGCGTCGTCGCCGCGACCGTGCCGGCGTTCCACGCGGCCCGCACGCACCCTGTCGACGCGCTGACCGGCCGGGTGCGGGCCGGCGCGCCGCGGGCCCGGTGGTCGCTGCTCGGCGGGTTCCTGGTGCTGGCCGGCATGATCCTGGTCGCGATGGCCGGCGTGGTGGCACAAGGCAGGGTGGCGGAGCACCGAAGACTGCTGGACCTGAACAACTTCGCCCTGCCGGTGGACCGGACGCTGCCGATCATGGGCACCCTCGCCGGCACCGTGGTCGCGGTGGTCGGGCTGGTCCTCGCGATGCCGGCGGTCGTCGGCGTCGTGGGGCGGCTGGGTGCGCTGCTGCCGCTGTCCGGCCGGTTGGCCGTCCGCGACGCGGTGCGGCACCGGCACCGGACCGCCGCCGCTAGCGCGGCCGTCATGGTCGCGATCGCCGGGTCGGTCGTCGCCGCGTTCCTGTTCGCCACGCGGGTGGACACCGAACCACACACGTTGCCGCGCGACACGGCACTCGCGTCGCTCGATGTGGTGGCGCTCTACGTCAGGGCCGCGCACGGCGGGCAGGACCTGGAAGGCGCCATGACCTGGATTCCCCGTGCGGTTCCCGGCGCGGCGACCCAGGAGATAACCCTCGCCACCACCCACCAGGACGGCCCCGGCTCCGCCTCGGTCTCCGTCAACCCGCGAATGTCGCCGCTCCGCTGCATGAACTCCGGGACGTCGCTGGGTATCGGCAGCCCCGAGCTGATCGAGCTGGTCACGGGCCGGAAGCCGGACGCCGGGATGCGGTCCGCGTTGGCCGAGGGCAAGGTCGTGCTGCTCGACGACTGCCTGGTGAGCCGGAACGGCACCGCGCTGCTGTCACCGAACGACCTCGGCGATGGGGTCACCCTGCCGGCCTACCAGGCCAGGGTGCCGGCCGGCGTCGAGCACTACGACTGGAACCTGCCCAAGGCGTTCATCTCGGCGGACGCGGCCGCGGCACTGGGCTGGACCTCGTTCGCCGACATGATCGCCGTCACCTATCCGCCAGGCAGCCTGGACGCGGTCCGCACCGCGGTGGAGGACGCCGGCATGGACATCCGCGTGGGCGAGTCGGCCGATGTCGACGGCACCGGGCTGTACCTGGCGCTGGCCGCGCTGACCGGTGTCGTCGCGTTGCTCGGCGCCGGGGTGACCGTGGCGCTCGCGGCCGCGGACGGGCGCGCGGACCTGGCCATCCTCGCCGCGCTGGGGGCGCCGGCGCGGCAGCGGCGGATGCTCGCGGGCACACAGGCGCTGGTGGTCACCGGGTTGGGGGCGTCGGCCGGGCTGGTGGTCGGGGTGTGCGTCGGGTTCGCGGCGGTCCCGCTGGCGGGCCTGCACGGGTTGTCGGTGCCGTGGCAGCAGCTGTGGGTGGCGCTCGTGGGCGTCCCGCTGGCGGCGTCGGCGGTGGCCGCGGTCGCGACCCCGTCCCGGTTCGTCTCATGAGGCACCGGCTCGGCGGTGTCGTGCGGGCCGCCGGTGAGACCGCGCTCGTGCGGCGCTCGCTCGTCGCGGCCGTCGCGCTGGGGACGGTGGTGTACGGGGTATCCGTGCCCGGGGCGCTGACGGACCTGGAGGTGTACCGGACGGGTGGGGCCTCGTGGCTGCACGGGACGCCGCTGTACACGGACGCGTTCCCGTTCTGGCTGCCGTTCACGTACCCGCCGGTGTCGGCGGTGCTGTTCGGGGTGCTGGCGGTGCTGCCGTTCGTGGTGGCGGCGATGCTGCTGGCGGTGGCGGGCCTGGTGGCGTTGTCGGTGACCACCGCGTCGGCCGTCCCGCCGGTGTCGGCGCGGGCGGTGGCCACGCTGGCGGTGGTGTGCGGTCCGGTGCTGGAGCCGGTCCGGACGACGCTGATGTTCGGGCAGGTCAACCTCGTGCTGATGGGCCTGGTGGCGGCCGACTGCCTGGTGGCCGGGACGCGGCACCCGCGCGGGATGCTGGTGGGGCTGGCGGCGGCGGTGAAGCTGACGCCGCTCGTGTTCGTCCTGTTCTTCGTGGCACGGCGCCAGTTCCGGCCCGCCGTCACGGCGGTGGTCACGTTCGCCGCCGCGACGGGCGCCGGCATGCTGTTCGCCCCGGCGGACAGCGCCCGGTACTGGTGGACGACGGTCTTCGACCCGGGCCGGATCGGCGGCGCGGAGTTCGCGACGAACCAGTCACTGCGCGCCGCGCTGACCCGACTCGACCTGACCGAGGCGTGGCTGCCGTTGGTGGCGGTCGTGCTGGTCCTGGCGTGGCTCGGCGCGCGGCGGGCGTCCGATCCGGTGCCGGCGTTGCTGGTGGTCGCCGCCGCCGGCCTGCTGGTGTCCCCGGTGTCGTGGTCCCACCACTGGGTGTGGATCGCACCGGCGCTCGCGTACTTCGCGGTACACGCGCACCGGAACCGAGCTGTGCTCGTGGCGACCGCCGTCGTCTTCGTCGCCGGCCAACGCTTCCTACCGCACGGCCGCGGCCGTGAGCTGGCGTGGACGTGGTGGCAACACCTGCTGGGCAACAGCTACCTGCTCGCCGCGCTGACGTTCCTCGCGTGGAGCGCGCTGATGTCACGGCCAGGTGGCTCGAATGCCCGTCTCGCCGACCGCGTACGCGCGGGGTCCGCCGCGCTTGACCGCCCGATGAAAGGCGGGGGTCGATGATCACCGACGCCACCTCGGGGTATTGCCGCAGCCAGTCCCCCAACCGGGTGGGACCGGGTGCCGGTTTCCGTCGGGGGGCGCGGGTAGGGTGAGCGACCATGGCATCGGACGCTCCCGCCGGTCTGGCGGCGGACGAGGCGCGCCGGCTCAAGCTGTACGCCTACCTGGACGCGCGCGAGCACCGGCGCACCTACCTGTGGATCATGCGGCTGTTCGCGTCGACGCTGCTCGCGGACCTGTCCGCGGGTGAGGTGTCGGCGGCGTTGTCCCCCGCCGAGCGGCGTGGCGACATCGCGCAGGGCGAGTCGCGGGTCGAGAACGTCATCACGCGGCTGAAGCAGCTCGTCGAGTGGGGCAACCTGGTCGCGGGTCGGCGGGAGGTCGTCGCCGCCAGCATCGCCGAGTTCCAGCACGGCAGTGTTCGCTACCAGGTCAGCAAGCTCGGCGTGCGGGTCCAGCGCGACGTCGACGAGCTGCTCAGGACCACCGAGGGGGCCCGCGAGGTCTCCCGGGAGCTCCTGCCCGCCATCGGCGCCGGGCTCGACGAGCTTCTCGTCCGCCTGTCGAAGGCCAGCCACGAGCACCACAGGGACCCCGGCGGCGACGCGGCCGGCAAGACCGTCGAACGTCTCGCCGAGCAGGTCACCACGCTCTTCCTCCAGCACGGCGAGCTGGCCGCCACCGTCCGCGACTTCTACGCCTACCTCGGCCAGGTCGTCACCCGGTACCACCTCGCCTCCAACGAGATCTCGGGCTTCCGCAACCTCCTCGTCGAGTACATCCAGATGGTCGTCGAGGACGTCCTCCGCTACACCCCGACCATCGCCGAGATCCTCACGCGGGACGAGTTCGCCGGCGCCACCGCGCACCTGCTGCGCCTGCTCACCCCCAACGGCTCGCTCGGCCGCGACGTAGAGCGCGCCAGGGGCCGCGCCGCCGCCGACTGGCGGGAGCTGACGGACTGGTTCGTCGACCGGCCGGGACGGCCGTCGCAGGTCACCGCCCTGCGAGAGGCCACCGCCCGCGCCATCGGCACCCTGCTCGCCACGGTCAAGCGCGCGACCTCCGGCGGTGGGCCCGAACCCGGCCGGCGCGCCGAGCTTCTTCAACTGGCCAAGTGGTTCGACGAGTCGACCGAGGACCAGGCGCACACGCTCGCCGCCGCCGCGTTCGGCCTGTACCCGGCCCGGCACATCTCCCCCGCCCCCGAGCACGACAGCGGCGACGACGAACAGACCGCCTGGGCGGACGGCCCGGTCGTCGACGTCCTCGTCACCGTGCGCAGCCGAGGCGAGCGCACCAGGGGCCGCACCTCCCGCATCCTCGACAACCCGCTCGGCCGTGAGCAGCTGCTCGCCGAGGCACGCGACGCCGACGCGCGGCACGCCGCCGCGGTCGCCGAGCTGGCCGCGGCCGGCGGACGTCTCGACGGGACGACGCTGTCCGCCGACGCGCTCGGCACCCTGTGCGGCCTGCTCACCGACGCCATGGCCCAGCGCGAACGCGCCTCCGACGACGGCGAGGCCGTCGACCCGGTCGGCGGCCTGACGCTGCGGCTGCAACCGCGAACCGGCGAGACCGCCGTGATCCACACCGCGGGCGGGGTCCTCGAGCTGCGGAACACCGCCGTCGAGTTCAGCACGGGCACCGCATGAACGCGGACACGCTCGACCGGCTCAGTGAGATCGACCAGGCCGATGTCGTCCGCTGTGCGCGTGTCCTGCTCAGGAGGCCCCTGCTGCGCACCGGCGGCCCGGAGAGCGACCTCCTCCCACTGATCTACCGCCACCGCGCCACCCTCGCCGAGCTGTTCGCGGGCGTGCTCGGCTACCGGCTCGTCGTCGAGCGTCGCTTCGCGCGGCTCTACAAGTCGGGCCCCGGCAACGACCCGACCCGCGGCGAGCCGAGCCTCACCCCGCGCGGCTACGCCTACCTCGCGCTCTGCCTCGCCTCGCTCACCGGCATCGGCCAGCAGACGCTGCTGTCCCGCCTGGTCACCGACATCCGGTCGGCCGCGAACCAGGCCGGCATCGAGGTGTCCGACGACCTCGGCGAGCTGCGGGCCATCGCGTCCGCGCTGCGCCACCTCGTCTCGCTCGGCGTGCTCAGCGAGACCGAGGGCACCGTCACCGGCGACGAGGAGGCCCTGCTCACCATCGACACCACGCTGCTCGGCCAGCTCGTCGCCGGGCCGCTGGGCGTCGCGACCACGCTGAGCGAGCTGGTCACGCTGGCCGCCCGGCCGGGGCCGCGGGGGGTCGAGCACGCGCTGCGCCGCAGGCTCGTGGAGAACCCGCTCACCCACTACGCGGATCTCCCCGACGAGGAGGCCGCCTGGCTGCGCAGACGGGCCCGCCAGGAGTCGCGGCTCATCGAGCGGTGCTTCGGGCTGGTCACCGAGGTGCGGCTGGAGGGCATCGCGGTCACCGACCCCGAGGACTACCTCACCGACGTGCCCTTCCCCGGCCAGTCGACCGTCGCCCGGGTCGCGTTGCTGGCGCTGCCCGAGCTGCTGCGGGCCGGTGAAGCGAGGGACGGCTGGGTGGCCGTGACCGTCGATGCGGTCACGGCCGTGTGCGACGAGCTGGTCGACGCCTACCCGGCGGCGTGGTCGAAGCTGATGGTCGCGAGCCTGCCGAAGCTCACCGACGACGTGCTGCGCCTGTTGCTGTCACTGGGCCTGGCGCGCCCGGCGGACGGCGGGTGGCTGCTGAGCCCGGCCGCGCACCGCTGGCTGCCCGAGCCGGACGGGGCGCCACGGCAGGCCGAGGAGCCGAAGCTCGAACCGGAGCCGGGCTGGTCGCTGTTCGATCACGAGAAGGAGCTGCCATGACACTCCCTGCGCCAACCTCGGGGTCGAAATCAGACCGAGTGCTCCCCAACCGCACCTCAGGGGAACGTGACGCAAACCAGCCACAAGCACGTGACCAGACAGAGCCCTCGTTCTCCGACGCGACCAACACATCGAATTCCGGGGAGGTGGCACAGTCCACGACCCGCTGGAGACTCCACCGCGGCGGCATCGTCAACGTGTGGCAGTACGCGGTGGAGGAGTTCGACCTGTCCGGCGGGCGGGCGATCTTCCAGGGCACCAACGGATCCGGCAAGTCCCGCACGCTGGAGCTGCTGCTGCCGCTGTGCCTCGACGGCGACCTGCGCCAGATCGGCTCCAAGGGCTACGACACGGTCAGCATGCGCAGGCTCATGCTCGACGACTACACCGGCGGCCCCAACCGCATCGGCTACGCGTGGATCGAGCTGCACCGCACGGCCGGCGGCCGCGACGAGTTCCTCACCAGCGGCATCGGCATCAAGGCGTCGGCCAACTCGCAGGCGATCGGCGACTCGTGGCGGTTCGTCACCGATCGCCGGGTCGGCGAGGACTTCCCGCTGGTCGTGGACGGCACGCCGGTCGGTGCGACGCAGCTGCGTGACCTGCTCGGCGCGGACTGCCTGCACGACGAGGGCCCGTTCCGTGCCAGGATCGCCGAGCTGGTGTACGGGATCCCGGCCGTGCGGTACGCGGATCTCCTGCACCTGCAACGAACCCTGCGCAACCCGGACGTGGGCCTGAAGGTCCTGGAGGGCCAGCTCGAACAGATCCTGTCGGACTCCCTGCCACCGCTGGATCCCGCGGTGATCGAGCAGCTGGCCCGGTCGTTCGAGGACCTGGAGTCCATTCGGGACAACATCCGTACGCTGGGCGCGGCCGACGCCGCGCTGCAGCGGTTCCTCGCGTCCTACGCCGGTTACGCCTATGGCTCGCTGCGCTCCGCCGGCAAGCGGTCGGTGGACGCGTCGAAGGAGCTTTCCAGCGCCCACAACGAGATCACCAAGCTGGTCGCGCGGCTGACCGACGAGGAGAAGGCCGCGGAGGAGGCCGAGGCCGAGGTCGCCGAGCTGGAGGAGCAGGAGCTGGCGCTCGAGGCGAAGATCGACTCGCTGAAGTCCTCCCCCGCCTACGACAGCGTGCGGGACCTGGCCGACCGCAAGCGGGTGGTGTCGGCGGCGCGGGCGGCCGCGGTCAGCGCGCTCAAGCAGCTCCGCACACAACGCGAGCACACCGAGCAGCTGGTCGACTCGGTCGTGACCGAGCTGGCCCGGTTCACCGACGACACGACGCAGGCGGCCGAGCTGGCCGACTCCGTCCGGTCGCGGATGCGGGAGGCGGGGCTGGACCCCCGGCTGTCCCCGACGGTGCCCGCCGTGCCGGAGGCGGCGGCCACCGAGCTGGTCGAGACCGTGCGCACGTCGCTCGATCCCGAGGCGGAGGCGGAGGAGACGACCAGGCGCACGCCGCCGGACCTCGCGCCGCACTCGCTGCGGGCCGCGCTGGAGCACGCCGGCGCGCAGGCCGGGGAGGCGGTGGCGGCGCTGCGCGAGCGGTGCGCGGTCACGCTGACGCTGCTGGAGCGGGCCCGCGAGCTGGATGGCGAACGGTCCGAGGTGGACCGGTTGCAGCGGGAGGCCCGCGAGGCGCAACTGGAGGCGACCGAGTCGGTCGGCAGGCGCAACGAGGCCGCGCAGCGGCTGGAGGACATCGCGGCGACGTGGCACGCGGCGGCCACGCAGTGGTCGGTCTCCGGGCCGCTGGCAACGGTTCCCGACACGGCGGAGCTGGCGCCGCCGCCCCTCGCCGACCTGGCGGCGGACGTGGACGCGGCCACGCGCGCGGCCGAGACCGCGCACGCCTGGCTGCGTGGCCGGCTGCCGGCGCTGCACGCGGAGGTCGACCGCGCCGCACGGGCGGTCGACGAGCTGGACGACCGAATGACCGAGGCCGACGCCGAGCTGTCGGCGCTGCAGTCCGGTGTGGACCCCGAGCCGGCGCTGCCGGTGCCCGGCGTGGGCCGGCTCCCGGGCGACGGCACGGCGTTCTATCGCCTTGTCGACTTCTCTCCATCGCTGTCCCCTTCGGACCGCGCCGGCTGCGAGGCTGCGCTGGAGTCGTCCGGACTGCTGAACGCGTGGGTCACCGCGGACGGCACGGTGACCGACGCCGCCGCGCGGGACCTGACCGCGATCGTGGCCGGGCCGGAGCTTTCCCCGTCGCTGTCGGAGGTCCTGGTGCCCGCGGTGCCGCCGGGCTCGCCGGTGTCGGCCGACCTGGTGACACGGTTGCTGTCCAGGGTGGGCCTTGGCGGCGAGGCGGGCCTGTCGGTCTCGCTGGACGGCCGGTGGCGGGCCGGGGTGCTGACCGGCGCGATGACCAAGCCGGCGGCGGAGTTCGTGGGCGCGGGCGCGCGGGAGACCACGCGGCACCGGCGGATCGGCGACCTGTCGGCGTCGCTCGCGCGGCTGGCGGACGAACGTGAGCTGGCGGCGAAGGCGCTGACGGTGGCGCGGGAGCACGCGGCGGCGTGGGAGCGGCACGTCGACGAGTACCCGGACGACCGCGAGGTGCTGGCGGCGCACGTGACGCTGCGCGCGGCGGCCGGGGCGGCGGACGACGCGACCAGGAAGGCGTTCTCGCTGCGGGACAGGAACGCGGGCAACGCCGACCGGCACCGGGCCCGGCAGGACGCGTTGCTGACCGACGCCCGCTCGGCCGGTCTGGACGCGGCCGCGGAGTCGCTGCAGCTGGCGCGTGCCTCGGCACTGGAGGCCAGGTCGACGGCCGAGCAGCTGGCCGCGGCGCTGACCAAGCGTTGCCTCGGCGGCGTGGACAGCCTGACCAGGGCACTGGACAACCACGCGCGGGCGGACGCGGAGCTGGCGGACGTGCAGGCCGGCGCGGACCGGGCGTGCCTCGACCACGCGCGTGAGCAGGCCGGGTACGAGGAGCGGGTGAAGGCGATCGGCAGCGCGGCCGAGCAGCTGGAGCGGGAGCTGTCGGCGGCCGAGGAGGAGCGGGCCGCGGTGCGTGCCCGGCTCCCCGAGGTGCGGCAGCTGGCGACGGACGCACGGGTCAGGGCCGGCAAGACACAGACCCAGATCGACAACCGGCGGACGAAGACCACCGAGCTGACCGAGCGCGAGGCCGGTGCCCGCCAACGCTTCGTGGACGCGCTCGCCGCGGACGGCGTGTGGCCGGCGGCAGTGCCCGTGGACCGTCCCGAGGACCTGGCCGAGGCGTTCACCGTGCTGACCGGCAACCCACGCGACGGCGTGTCGGAGGACACGGTCCTGGGCAACCTCCAGACGTTGCAGTCCACGTTGGCCGGTAGCCACGACGTGATCGCACAGCGCTCGGCGGACATCCTGACGGTCACGGTGACCGGCGCGCAGGGCCCGCAGCCGGTGGCGGTCGCGGCCCGGGAGGTGGCGGAACGCCTCACGGCGCAACGGGACCTGCTGTCCGAGGAGTACCAGCAGATCTTCGACGCGTTCATGCTGCGGGACCTGGCGGACAAGCTGGCCACACAGATCGAGGTGGCGGACGACCTGTGCCGCCGCATGAACGAGACCCTCGACGTGGCCAGGTCGAGCCAGGGCGTCCACGTCCAGCTGGACTGGCAGCCCGCGCCGGACCTGGACGAGGACATGCGCCAGGCGATGGCGTTGATCCGCACGCCGTTCGCCAAGCGCGGCGAGGGCCAGGACGAGGCACTGCGCACCGCGCTGACCGACCGCATCACCTCGGAGCGGGACGGGCACTCCGGCGACTACGCGGAGGTCCTCGCGCGGGCGCTGGACTACCGCACGTGGTACCGGTTCACGGTGCGGGTGAAGGACCTCGGCCCGGACGGCGCGCCCAGGACACGACGCATGCGGCAGCTGTCGTCGGGCGAGACCCGCCTGATCTCGTACGTGACGTTGTTCGCGGCGGCCTCGGCGTTCTACGACGCGGTGAGCACGGCGGCGGACCAGCCCCCGGTGCGGCTGGTGCTGCTCGACGAGGCGTTCGAACGGCTGGACGAGCCGACTATCGCGCGGATGCTCGGGCTGCTGGTGGACCTGGACATGGACTGGATCATCACGTGGCCGAGCGGCTGGGGCCTGTCGGAGAAGATCCCGCGCATGCACATCTACGACGTCCTGCGCCCGAAGGGCGGCAGCGGCATCGCCTGCACCCACGCCATCTGGACGGGCAAGGCCCTCACGGAGGACCCACGCTGAGGAACGTCACCCTCGGTGAGTAGGACGCGGGTGCCGCGAACCGCCCGCCCCCGTTCCATTTGGGGACCGGTGAGCGATCATCTCAACATGACGCTGGGGCCCCACGAGATGCCTTTCGTCCTGGATGTGGCCGACTCCGGGACGGTGACCGAACATGCCGGGTTCGACGTGTACCGGCCGAAGGACGCGGACGGCCCGCTGCCGGCCGCGGTCATCGTGCCGGGGCCGGTGCCGGAGCTGGTGCCGTCGCGGCCGTTCCGGTGGCCGCTGTTCGCCGGGTACGGGCGGCTGATGGCGAGCCGCGGCGTGCTCGGGGTGGTGCTGGACCTGCCGTACCACAACGTGTCGGACGCGGCGGGGTTGAGCGAGACCATGCCCGGGATCGTCGAGTCGGTGCGTGCGCTGGACGAGGTGGACGGGGACCGGGTCGCGCTGTGGGGGGTGTCCGGGGGCGCGTTGCTGCTGGGGACCTGGTTCGCGGAGTCGCCGGCGTGGCTGCGGTGCCTCGCGCTGACCTACCCGCTGCTCGGGGCACCGACCGAGCGGCTGCGCCCGGGGCGCCCGCTGGTGGTGACGCGGGTCGGGCAGGAACGGCCGGACATGCAGGTGGAGGTGGACCGGTTCCTCAGCCACGCGATCGCCAGCGGCGTCGCGGTGCAGGTCATCGACGTGCCGAACGGCCACCACGGCTTCGACGTCGCCGACCACACCGACGAGTCCCGCAAGGCGGTCCACCAGGCAGAAGAACTGGTGGTGGGCTACCTGACCCGCGAGTCCCGCGTTCGCACACCCTGAGTCCCGCGTTCGAACACCTCGAATCCCGCGTTCGAACACCCCGAGTCGCGGTTTCGTGCACACCGAATCCACATGGGACCGCCGAGGACCCGCGAGGTGTTCGAGGCCCACCCCGACGCCTGGCTCGGCGCCGGCTCACCCGACCGTGCCGGCCGAGCCGTGCCCCGGAGGTCACGGTTCACCGTCCGGGTCAGGCGGTCGCCGGCACCCTGCGACCCGAGCGGTACAGGTCGCGCATGAGCCCGACCTCCGCGCCGTAGTGGATCAGCTCACGGTTCATGTGGAGCATCAGCGTCGTGAACGAGTCCTCGTCCGCCGGCTGGTGGGTGCGGACGCCTCGGCGCCAGGCCTCGTAGTGGGTCGCGAGGGCACGCAACGCCTCCGACGCGCTCGTCGGCCAGCGAACCGTCTCGACCGTCAGGGAACCGTCCCCGAAGAGGGCGCTGGCGCGGATGCCGAGGGTCTGTATGCCCATGTGCGCCAGGCGCCACGCGATCGTGGTCACGGGCGCCGGGACGGGCGTCGGCCACTCCCAGTCCATCGACCACGTGCCGTCGTCACGCTTGCGCACGGACCAGCACCCGGGGACCGGCTCCCAGAAGTACTCCTCGTCCGTGAGCCCGCGCAGGCGCGGCCACACGTTGTGGTCCCAGTAGAACTCCAGCTGCGCCAACAGCTCGTCACGTAGGCTCACGCCGCTCACGACCTCACCTCACAGGCTCCGTGAGGTCGTCCGCCGGCGTGGCACACACACTTCGCTCCGCAAGCTCCGCTCACGGCGCAGACGGTAGCGCTACCGTGACCTCCGCTCCACCATCGGCCGCGTTGGCGAGGGTGAGTTCCGCCGAAAGGACGCGTGCCTGAGCCACGGCGATGGTCAAACCGAGCCCGTGACCATCGGACCGGTTGGGGTCCGCGGTGCGGAACCGGCTCGGGCCCTCCCGCAGCAGATCCGCGGGGAAGCCAGGGCCGTTGTCGCGGACGACGATCGTCCGGCCCACCACGTGCACGGTCACCGGCGGCGAGCCATGGCGCTCGGCGTTCTCCAGGAGGTTCACCAGCACCCGCTCCAGCCGGCGGGGATCGGTGCGGACCGTCTCCGCCTCCTCGACCACCGCGACCGGCACCCGCCGGGACACGAAGTCACCCAGTGGCACCGCCACCAGCTCCGCCTGCTCGGTCGCGGTGTCCAGACGGGCCACCTCCAGGATGTCCTCCACCAGCGAGCGCAGCACCCCCACCCGGTCCCGCACCAGCTCCGCGGGCCTCGACGGCGGCAGCAGCTCCGCCGCCGTGACCAACCCGGTCACCGGGGTGCGCAGCTCGTGCGCGATGTCGGCCGTCACCCGCTGCTCGGCCGCCAGGCGGCCACGCAGAGCGGCGGCCACCGCGTCGACCGCCTGAGCCAGCTCGGCCGTCTCGTCGCGTGGGCGGGTGCCGATCTCCTCCCCCACCGACAGGGTCGCGTCGCCCTCGGCCACGCGCCGGGCGGCCACCGCGGCCCGGCGCAGCCGCCTGGACAGCCTGGCGCCCAGCACCACACCCAGTACCGACGCCAGCACCAGCACCCCGGCCGAGCCGAGGATCAGCGCGTTGTCCAGCTGGCGCAAGGCGTCGTCGCGATCGGTGTACGGGCTGCGCAGCGACAGCAGGTGCCCGTCGGTCTCCGCGGCCGCCCAGATCCAGGCGCCGTTCGCGGTGCGCTGCAGGTACGTGGCGCGGCGGCCGCCGCGTGCCGCGGCCAGCAGCTCGCGCGGCACGTCCGGCGCGTCCAGCCTGCTGCCCAGCGCGGCACGTCCGGTCAGGCCGTAGTCCCGCACGACCAGCTGGATCCGCTCGTCCTGCACGCGCCGCGCGTCCGCCAGCTGCACCCGGCTGAACTCGGTACGCACCAGCAGTGACAGCGCGACCGCCAGCACGGCCGCCACCAGCGCGATCACCGCGGACAGCCGCCAGCGCAGGCTCTGCGGAAACAGCTTCGGTGTCCAGTGGTTCGCTGCGCTCATCCGCGGGCCTTCACTCCGTTCACCCGTTCCTGAGCTTGTACCCGAAGCCTCGCACGGTCTCGATCAGATCCTGGCCGATCTTCGCGCGCAGGCGCTGCACGTGGACGTCGACCACCCGCGAGTCGCCGCCCCACTGGTAGTCCCACACCTGCTCGAGGAGCACCTCCCTGGTCAGCACGGTGCCCGGCGAGTCGACGAAGCACAGCAGCAGCCGCAGCTCGGTCGGCGTCAGCTCCACGGGCCGGCCCTTCAGCCGGACCTCCAGCGCGTCGCGGTCCACCTCGAGGTCGCCGAGGACGTTCCCGGCCGCCGCGGACGGCACCGCGGCCCGGCCCATCCGCCGCACCACCGCGCGGATCCGGGCCACGAGAACCGTGCTGTCGAACGGCTTCGTGACGTAGTCGTCGGCGCCGGCCTCCAGGCCCAGCACCACGTCGACCGGGTCCGCGCGGGCCGACATCATGATCACCGGGGTCTGGCTCTCCTCGCGGATCTGCCGGCACAGCGACACGCCGTTCATCCCCGGCAGCATGATGTCGAGCAGCGCCACGTCCGGCTGCCGCTCGCGGAACGTGTCGAGCCCGGTCAGCCCGTCGCCGGCCACGTCGACCGTGAAACCGTTGCGCTCCAGGGCCAGTTGGGTCGCCTCGCGGATCACGTCGTCGTCCTCGACGAGCAGAACTCTCATTACTTTCCCTCGATGAACTTCGTGCCGTCCCAGTGGTACAGCACCTCGGTCTGGTCGGTCGGGCAGCACGGGTCGTCCCGCGGACCCCACCGGTAGCGGATCAGGACCAGGAGGTTCGCTTCCTTCTTGTACGACACGAGCTCGACGGGACCGTCCTCGGCGGCGAGCAGCCGGGTCGGCGGCCTGGTCGCCAGGTCGTACACGTAGGCGGCGTACCCGTAGGAGGCGAACCCGCCCATGGCGACCATCGGGCCGCTCTTGGCCCCGCGCTGCGCTTCCGGACAGGAGTACAGCGTCGCCACCAGCTCGGCGTTCCCGTCGCCGGTGAGGTCGACGTACCGGTCGCCGACCGGGTAGTAGCCGTCCTCGCACGGCGCGAGCGCGTCCTTGTACCTGGTGGCGAGCAGCGGGTCCGCACGGAGGATGGCGACCGCGTCGGCGGAGGCGGGGGTGCCGCTCGGCGTGGTGGAGGTCGTCGGCGGGTTGACCTGGCTCGCCCGGCCCTCCACCTCGACGCCGCCCGGCACACCGCAGCCCCCGAGCAGCAGCACGCCGCACAGCACCGGCACGAGCACTCTGCGCATCCAACCCTCCTGCCAAGCCGACGAACGTCCGCCCAGAGGAGACCATGCCAGCGCCGGAACTGCCACAGCACCCTGTTACGTGGCCGGGGCACACCTGCTGGGCGGCTGTTACACGACCGTCGCCGGGCAGGCGGGTAGCGCGCCTAACGTCGAGAACGAGCGGGGAACACCAACGGTTCTGGGGAGTTTCGACATGCTGGCGTGGCTGGGGAGGACGTTCCTCGCGCTCCTGTCCGCCGCCGTCGTCGCGACGATGGGCTTCGCCTGGTACACGTTCCGCAACGCCGACGACAACGTGGCGCGCGACGACGTGATCACGGCCGCGCCCGATGTGCCGACCACGCGCGACCTGCCGCGGGTCGCGCAGACGATCCTGCTGGTGGGCCTCGACTCCCGCACGGACAAACAGGGCAACCCACTGCCGCAGGACGTGCTCGACGCGCTCAACGCCGGCGAGGCGACCGGGGTGCAGAACACCGACACGATGATGGTCGTGCACATCCCGGCGGACCCGGAGAAGAAGGCGTTCGCGCTGTCGCTGCCCCGTGACTCCTATGTGGACATCGCGGGCGGTTTCGGCAGGCACAAGCTGAACTCCGCGTTCGCCAGGGGAAAGAACGCCGAGGCGAACCGTCTGCGCAACGAGGGCGCCGACGACGCGACGGTCGAGAGCGAGTCGACGACGGCCGGCCGCAAGAACCTGATCGCGACGATCCAGGACCTGACCGGCCTGACGATCGACCACTACGCGGAGATCAACCTGCTCGGCTTCTCCGACCTCACCAGCGCGGTCGGTGGCGTGCCGGTGTGCCTGACCGCGCCGGTGCACGACAAGTACTCCGGCGCGAACTTCCCGGCGGGCGAGCAGGTGCTGCAGGGGATCGACGCGCTGCGGTTCGTGCGGCAGCGGCACGGCCTGCAGAACGGCGACCTGGACCGGGTGCGGCGACAGCAGGCGTTCATGGCCGGGCTGGCGCACCAGATGTTCAGCTCGGGCACCCTGACCTCGCCGAGCCGGATCAGCTCTCTCGTGGACGCGCTGACGAGGTCGGTGGTGCTGGACAAGAACTGGGACCTGATGAGCTTCGCGACCCAGGTGGCGTCGCTGAGCGGCGACGACATCCAGTTCTCGACCATCCCGACCGGCACCATCGCCCTGCCCACCCCGTCCGACGGCAGCGCGGTCGAGGTGGACCCCGAGCAGGTGCGTGCCTACGTGCAGAGCCTGCTCAGCGGTCCACCCCCGAGCACCGCGACGCCCGACGCGCCGTCCGTCCCGGAAAAGTCCACACTGGACCGTTCGTCGGTCGAGGTGCAGAAGTTGGCCAACGAACAGCCGGACCAGCAAACCATCACGGCCGCCGGAATCCCTTGCGTGAATTAGAGATCTGGCCTGCCGTTCACGTGCAGGACGGCGTCGGCGGCGTCGACGGACGCCTGGTCGAGCGGAAAGACGCCCTGCTCGGGGGTCTGGTCGGTCCGGGTGCGGGCGGGCGCGACCTCCTTCGTCAGGCCCCAGGTGGGGATCTGCCGCTGTAGCAGGCCCTCGTAGGTGTCCGCGGCGGGCTCGCCGAGGCCGATGGCGTCGTCGCGGCCCAGGCTGCCGATGACGACGGTGTACCGCTCGCCCAGCAGGGACCCCACGATGGCGCCTGCGGAATGCCAGTTCAGCGCCATGGGGCCCAACCACATGCTGCTCGGGTTCCGTTGCAGGTGGCTGTTGTGCGCGAAGACCAGCGTCGCGCCGCGCGGCCGTTCGGTCTCGCGGAGGTCGAGGAGGTTCTGGGCCATGATCGAGTCCCGGATGGCGCACATGTTGTTCCAGCGCGGGGTGTCCTCGATGGGGTTGGCCGCTTCCTTGTGGTAGCGCAGCAGTCCGAGGCCGGCGGTGAGGATCGTCCGCGTGCGGAGCCACGCGGCGCGGGAGGTCGCCGCGATCAGCTCCGGGGCGCGGGCGTACAGCCAGGTGAGCATGTCGTCGGCGATCGACCGCAACCGCTCGGCCTCGGGCGTGGCGCCGACCGACACGGCCGGGTCCATGACCGCCTCGGTGCGGCTCCACCGTTCGTCCGCGCCGGCGAGGCCGGCGAGGTCGAGATCGAGGCCGAGGTAGTCGCGGGCGTGTTCGAGGTAGGGCCGGGGGCTCGGTGCGCTCATCATCTCCGTCGAGGCGTCGAAACCGTGGAACGCCAACCGTTCCGCGGCGGGGCGGCGCCGGTTGTACTCACGCATCCAGACGACCAGCTGCCGGTTGGTGTCCAGCTCGCCGAAGGTGTGGGAGAAGCCGTCGCGCATCACCGCGTCGAGGTTGCCGATGCCCTCCTGGACGAAGTCGTCGACGGCGAGGGCGGCGGCGCGGTCGGTCTCGAGGGCGATCGACCGGAAGCCGTGCTCGGCCAGCTCGGCGAACAGCTCGTTGCGGATCCGGCCGAAGTCCGGCGCCAGATGGGTCGGCTCGCCGAACGCGAGCAGCTCGCACGAGGGACTGATGAAGGTTCGGATGTCCTGGCTCATGTGTCTCAACCGTAACATTGAAAACCCGGTTGAGACTTTGCCCCACTTGACTCGGTTATCCATCCGTTGAAGTCTCAAACTCGTGAGAACCCTGCGGCCGGCCGACCTGGCTCGTGAGCATGGCATCTCGACCCAGGCCGTGCGCAACTACGAGCAGGACGGGTGCATCCCACCCGCGGCGCGCACCCCGAGCGGCTACCGCGTCTACACCGAGGTGCACGCGGCGGCGCTCCGTGCCTATCTCGCGCTCGTCCCGGCCTACGGGCACCTGGCCGGCGGCCAGATCATGAACGCCGTCGGCGACCGGCTCGACGACGCCCTGCTGATCATCGACCGCGGCCACAACAGGCTGCTCCACGACCGCGAGACCCTCTCGTCCGTGCGGAAGGCGGTGGATCACCTGACCGAGCAGCCGCCCGCGCCGGTGAACGCCCGCACGATCGGCGAGCTCTCCCACCAGCTCCGGGTCACCCCGGCGACCCTGCGCAACTGGGAGAGCGCCGGCATCGTCAGCCCGACCCGGGACCCGGCCACCGGCTACCGCGTCTACCACGCGGCCGACCACCGCGACGCCGAGCTGGCCCACCTGCTCAGGCGTGGCGGCTACCCGCTGGCGTACATCGCGACGGTGGTGCGACAGATCCGCACGGCCGGCGGCACCGAGGCACTGTCGCAGGCCCTGGACGACTGGCAGAAGAAGCTGACCGAACAGGGCCTTGCGATGCTCAGGGCGGCCGCCAAGCTCGGCCAGTACCTCGCCCTGCTCTAGTGTCCCGCGACGGAAATCAGGCAACTAATTCGGCGGCCCAGCTTCCCGCCGGCGGTGTTGCCGGTCCGCCCAAGTACCACCCAGTACGAGGACGAACCGGCGCCTTGCCAGCAGAAACCTGGATCCACCGACTTGATCACCGCATTCCCGGCGCGGGACACTAGGCGACCAGCATGGGCGCCTGGATGGACGAGTCGTGTTCGAGGATGAGGTGCTGCAACTGCTGGAGCTCGGGCCCCGGTTCGATGCCGAGCCCGTCGACGAGCGCCATCCGGGTGCGGCGGTAGATGTTGAGGGCGTCGACCTGGCGGCCCGAGCGGTAGAGGGCGAGCATGAACTGCTGGCAGAGCCGCTCCCGCAGGGGTTCCGCCTCGGTCAGGACCTCCAGCTCGGGAGTGATCTCCCGGTGGTGGCCGCAGACGAGCTCGGCGTCGAAGCAGTCCTCGAGGGCGAGCAGCCGCTCGTTCTCGACGGCGGCCAGCTCGGACCACATGGTGCCACGCTCGACGAGGTCGGCGAGGGCACGCCCGCGCCAGAGGTTCAGCGCCGAACGCAGGAACTCGACACCGCGCTGGTGCTGACCGTCGTCGATGGCCGACCGGCCCTGCTCGACGAGCTGGCGGAACTGGTGCAGGTCGACGGCTTCTGGCTCGACCTGGAGCCGGTAGCCGGGCGAGTGGGTGTGCAGCCCGGTGTCGTCGGCGAGGGCGCGGCGGATGCCCGAGACGGCGTTCTGGACCATCTTGCGTGCGGTGAGCGGGGCGTGCTCGTCCCAGAGTGCGCGCAGCATACGACTGGTGGGGACCACCTGGTTGGCGTGCAGGAGCAGGTAACCGAGGACGGCCCGCTGGACGCCGCCGCCGAGTTCCACGTGCTCGCCGTCATCAATGATTTCCAATGAGCCAAGTAAGTGAAACCTCATCGCGCGTCAACCCCTACCGCTGAACTCGTTGAATTGGCCCCTGTTCATGGTCACATGCCGACCACTCGGATGGAACCCCCGCCCCATCGGCCGCGCGTGCCGTTCTTTCTGTTCGACCAGACGGAAAACGCCTGGCCAGCACCGGTCCGAATGAAAATCACATGGGCGCCGGGTGAACGCCTGAGAGGAATTGGCTGGCGGTGTTATGCCCAACCGATGACCCGGGCACCCAGGATTCAGGCGCACGAAACCAGGCGAGGAATTCCCCGGGAACTTTCAGTGGCTGGTCGGGATGCGGGCGCTCAGGCCGAAGCGGCCGTCGCCTTCGTACTGGGCCGTCAGCAGGCCGCCGAGGCCGGCCACGCGGTCGGACATGTTGCGGATGCCGCTGCCCCAACCACCGCGGTCCCGGTCCGTCTGCTTGGTGACGCCGTCGTTGACCACGTCCAGGTACGCGTCGCCGTCATCGGCCCGGATGGTGATCTCGCAGCACTCGCCCTTGCTGTGCCGCAGCACGTTCGTGACGCCCTCGCGCAGCACGGTCGCCAGCACCGTGCTCACCTCGGGCGGCAGCTCGCCATAGCCGACGTCCATCTGGACGTTCAGGCCGGCCGTCGTCAGCAGGGACTCCGCGGTCCGGCACTCCTCCTCGAGCGACATCTCGTGGTACCCGCTCGCCACCGACCGCACGTCCGCCAACGCGTGCCGGGAGATCTCCAGAACCTCGGTCAACTCAGTCCTGGCCCGGTCGGGGTCCAGCATCACCAACCGGTACGCCAGCTCGCTCTTCAACGTGATCGCGGACAGGCTCAGCCCCAACAGATCATGCAGGTCGCGGGCGAAATGCAGTCTGGTCTCCGCCAGCGCCACCTCGGCAAGCTCCTGCCTCGCCGCCCGCAGCTGCCGCACCGTGCGGGCCATCCACGTCAGTCCATACGTGACAAGACCCAGGTCGATGGTGATGATCGGCAGGCCGATGGCCCTGGGTAGCAGGTCGAGGAAACCGATCTGGCTCCACGTGACCGCGACGGCCACCGCGGCGAAGACGCCCCAGCCGAGTGCCGGGCGCAGCACCAGCAACGCGCTACCGGCCAGGAACCCCTGCAGCCCGGTCCACGAGGCGTCCTGGAACTGCACGGAGGGCAGGAACACCAGCAGGGCCATCAGCCCCAGCAACGGATAGCTCACCGGCGAGCCCAGCCGGGTGCCCGGTCTGCTGAAGTACGCCAGCTGCATCACCAGCGCCGCGGTCAGATAGGCGCTGACCAGCGCGATGTCCCAGAACTCCCGGGTCACCCAGAGCGCCCGGATCACCGCCTGCACGAAACTACCGAAGAAAACCGCCACTACGAGCCAGTTGGCGAGCTTGGTCGCGAACTGCGGAATCGACTCCGTCGGCTCGGTGGCGGTCGGCACTCGTTCGGGTGATCGTGCGGTCACCGGAACGGACACATGCAGGCGTAATCGTTCGTCCGGGTCCACCCCGACGGACAGCTCGCCGCCCATCCTCGAGACCATCTTCTGCAGGTTCTCGTAGCCGTCGGCCTCGCCGTCCTGGCCGGCGCCCACCTCGTCGTTGACGATGTCGACCGAGACCCTGCCGTCCTCCTGCCGCAGGACGATCTCGCAGTGCTCGACCTCCCGGTGGCGCAGCACGTAGGCAACGCCCTCGCGCAGCAGCGCGGACAGCGTGGTCCGCATGTGCGAGGGCAGCTCACGCAGGTCGAGGTCCACCCGAAGATCCACATTGGACGCCGCGAGCATCGACGCGAGGGTCGTGGCCTCCTCGTTCAGCGAGATCTCGCGGTACAGCCGGGCGATCGCCCGCACGTCGGCGAGCGCCCGGCGGGAGATGTCCAGGATCTCGGACAGCTCCCGCTCGGCCCGTGCCGGGTTCCTGCGCACCAGCCGCAGTGCCAGCTCACCCTTCGGGGCGATCGCCGACAGGCTCAGGCCCAGCAGGTCGTGCAGGTCGCGGGCGAACCGCAGCCGCTCGTGCGCGACCGTGGACGTCGCCAGCTCGTCGCGGGCCTCGTGCAGTGCGGTGACGAGCCGGGCCAACCTGGTCAGGCCGTACACGTACAGACCGGCCGTCGAGGTGTTGACGAGGATGTAGACGACGTCGGACCAGGTGCCGTCCAGGAAGTACCGCGAGATCCCGGTGCTCGCGACGATCGCGGTGTAGACGGGCCATGCCGCCGACAGGGGCAACACCAGCAGCACGCTGCCGGCCAGGAACGACGGCTGGCTCACCCATGCGTTCCCGAACAGCGGCAGCGGCAGATAGGCCAGGCAAGCCTGTGCCGCGAGCATCGCGTACGCCCGCCGGGAGTGCAGGTCGACCTGTGGACGGCAGAAGTAGAAGTACTGCAGGGAGAGCAGCCCCGCGAGGCACGTGACGGCCAGCGCGATGTCGGTGCCCTTGCCCTCCTGGATCACCCAGAGCACGGCGATGCTGCCGAAACCGCAGAACACCACCGCGACGATCGCCCTGGCCAGGGTCGGTGCGATCAACGCACCGCTGTCGCCAGGACGACCGAGATCGTCGGGGCGCACGTGAGCCGTTTTCCGGCCCGCGTTCTCACCAACCGACGTCATGCCCGCCTCGCTATCGCCGCACCGACCGTGCTCGGCGCACAGTGCGGGTTCGAGCGCCAAGTCTTCTTCCGAGGCTTGAATTATATGCAGAGATCATGTCTCCTCCGGCGACATACGAGCGAGGCTTCAGAGGAACATCGGAATGGGATTCAGCTGGTTGTAAGGGGTCGGCTGAGCCAAACGGCCCAGCCGGACCGGAATGTCGTAAAGACGACCAGGTCCGAGACGGGCCCAGAAGTGGCGCATGCCGGGCACTATCACCTTCACCACCGGCATGCCGACATCCGGTCGGGTCTGGTCGAGCAGCAGCAGCTCCATGCCGAGCTCCTCCACCTTGTCCTGCAGTCTGACTAGGTCGGATAGTAGATCGGCACTCGGCACGTAGTCGTAGTCCGCGGGTCCGAGTGCCGGCATGGCGGTGTCGGGTACCAGGTACGGCTCGCGGGCCAGCGTCGCGTCATGCAGCCAGCCGACCATGTCGGGGTCGGTGCTGCGGGCCTGCACGTCCGAAAGCAGTTGAGGCATCAACTGGTTCAGCTCGGTCAGCGCCCGCCGCAGCGCGAGCCGCGGGTCGAGGTGCGCACCGAACCCGAACAGGATCTCCTCGTTCGGCGCGCCGAGGCGCCGGGTCACCGCGGCCATCACGGGCACCTCGAAGTCCGAGGTGAGGTCGAGGACCCACACCTCACGGCCCAGCCCGGCGTACACGTCCCGCAGCTCGTCGAGCCACGGGTCGCCGAACGCGTCGAGGTCGACGGCGGGCTGCGCGGTCCGGTTGTACCACCACAACGCCACCGCGTCGCGCTCGATCAGCTCCAGAACTCCTTGCAGGGCGGCATCCTCGATGCTGCTGCCGGCCGCGCTGCCGTTGGAGTCGGCGTGCAGGTAGTGCGGGCCACGCGCGGCGGGCGCGCCGTAGTAGAGCAGGCACGTCGGCAGCAACCGGTGGCTGCGCCGGGTGAGTGACCAGACCGGTGTCCAGTCCATGACCGCGTCGTCGTCGAACGGGTCGCACACCCGCTGGAACGATCCGTGCGCCGCGTTCCACTCCGATCGTTCCTCGTACTGCCGCGGATCGTAGAGCAGGCAGGACCGGGGATCGATCGCCGTGTCACCCAGCGAGCGCAGGCTGCCGCGGACCCGCTCCTCGTGACCGGAGAAGTTGCCCGAGTAACGCTCGATCGCCTCGCACAGCGCGCTGGCCTCGGCGTGCACCGCGGTGACACCCTTGCCACCGTTCTCGAGCCGCATGGTGGCGCGCAGCGTGTTGACGTCGTTCACCCGCGCGGCCAGGTTCGGGCCGGAGCGGAACGAGTTGAAGAAGGTCGGCCCGGTGTCGTCGCGCTTGATCTCCTTGACCACACCGGTCACCGGGCTGATCAGATGGCGGTACTCGGTGAGCACCTGTTCCGGGGTCATCGAGCGGTGTCCCGCGCTGTAGCAGACCTTGCGCCGCGAGGTCAGCACGACGGGGCGGTTCGCCCGGTCCCGCACCAGGTCCGGGTCGCCACAGGTCGCGCACTGCGGGTAGGGGCGCAGCTCGTGCGGCTCACCACGCAGCTCGAGGCTGTCGAAGGTGAGCACGCGGCGCTGGTTGGGGTGGCGGTGGCCGGAGAGCCACTTGGTCGCCTCCAGCGCGACCATCCCGAGCGCGGCGGTCCGCAGCGCGGGGATGAAGGCGGCGGGGCTCTGCGCGGGCCCCTGCCGGCCAAGGGCGCTCTGTGCCACGGCCTCCGCGTTGCGGTGGCCCCACAGGCGCACGGAAAGGCAGTGCCAGCAGCCCGGCTCGGCCGGCTGGAACACCGGACCGAGCCAGACCTTGACACCGACTGGCTTGGCGAGCAGCCAGGGCCGGCCCTGCGCGCGGTGCAGGGCGTCGACCTCGGCCAGCTCTGGGTTGAGGTAGTCGTCGCACAGGACGACCGAGAGTGCGGCGGGGTCCGCGTCGCCGGCAACCGTCAGTCCGGCGGCCCGCACAGCCGCCAGCGCCGGTTGGATGTCCACGTCCCCGACCGTCATGACACTCAGCGCCTGGCCGGTGGTGCCGGCGACCGCGGCCGCGGAATCGACCCCGATCGCCTCCCAGTAGGCCAGCGCGTGCTCGTCCGCCGGTTCCGCGACCGGTGGCCGCAGTGCCACCAGGCCCGCGGCGGCGAGCTTTCGGATCAGGCCGGCGACCTGCTCCGGCGCCATGCCCCCCGGCATGGCGCCGAGCAGCGTCGCGATGTTGCGGGTCCCGTCGAGCAGCGTCGCGAGGGCCGCGACATTCGCCCCTTTCAGGACTGTCACACCGTTCTCGGCGAACAAGTACGTGCCCTCGCCGGCCGACACCTCGGCACGGAGGTGCCGTTTGAAGCCGACCAGTGGCGCTGCTACGGTCCCCGCGTTCATCAGGCTGCCCGCCGCTCCAGCTCGACGTCCGTGCCCGGCCAGATGCCCGAGCTGTTGACCAGCACGGCGTCCCGCGGGTTGGTCCACTGGTCGAACTGGTCGATCGCGAGCTCCAGCTCGACGTCGCGGACATCGGCGTCGAAGCCGAGGACCGCTAACAGGTCCGTAAGCTCGTCGGTGGCCGGGGGCATGTTGACTGGCATGATTTCCTGCAGGGCGACAGACATGATTAACTCCGCGTGGGGTCGGGGTTGTTTTCGGAATTCATTTCCCGGAGCCGGGAAAGTTCGAGGGCCCGAGCAGCCCTCGAAGCACATGGGTGAATCGCGGCGAGATCAGGCCGCGCGCTGGTGGTCCACGTCGGCCACCGCCGGGTAGGCGGGGCAAGGCTCGCTGAGGAGCCCGCCGTGGCACCGTTCATGGCCGCCCGTCCCAGCCGGGGACGGGGGCGGGAGCAGCCCAGCCCGGGGAAAGGGCCGGACGTTCACGTGCTCCCGTCTGGTCAGCAGCAACCGCCCGGCGCTGGTGACCACGTCGCGGGAGTACGTGCTGACGTGGGGTAAGTGCGTGTCCGACATGGCGGCCTCACGGTCTGTTCTCGACCGGAGCGCCGAGCCGGACGCCGCCGAAGTTGGGAACCTCACGCATGGTGGTGGACATGGGAGCCTCCTTGGCACCACTCCGGTGGGGCGGAGTGGGAGCGGTTTTCCGCTCCCCACAAATGTGCGCCACGCAGGGGGTTCCGGACAAGGCAGCCGCTCACCGTCTACTCAAGGATTGCTCACTGCCGCCTCGTGAATCGCTCACGTTGGCTTGAGTACGCCTTGACTGCACGAGGGCATGACGTTCTACTGGACGAGGGCGGCCTTCCACCCGGGGCCGACCGGTGTCCGCTCGCTCCCGAAACGCCTGTAGCCCTGCAGGGCACCCTCGAGACGCCGAGCATCCCGTAAAGCACCCTCAGGGCATCAATGTAAGCGCACGCAGGTCATCAACCGGTAACCGGCGGGGAACCGTCCCGGTGGCGTGGCGGCATGGACCGCGCGAGGCGGTCGAGCAGCATGTCCGACGTGAAGGAGCGGTTGGCGAGGATCGGCGCGGTGGACAGCAGCGCCATGTGCAGCGCCTGGATGCGTTCCGAGGGCTCGATGCCCAGCTCGTGCAGCATCCGCTGCCGGAAGCGCATGTAGACCTCCAGCGCGGCGGAGGTGCGCCCGGAGCGGTACAGGGCGAGCATCAGCATCGCGTGCGCCGACTCGTGCAGCGGGTGCTCGACCACGAGCGAGGCGAGCTCGCTGATGGTCTCCCGGTGCCGGCCGAGGCACAGGTCGGCGTCGATCCTCGTGGTGTGGGCGTAGAACCGGCGTTCCTCCAGGCGGGCGACCTGTGCCCGCAGCTGCGTGCCCCACTGTCCGGGGTGCACGACGGCGCCGCGCCACAGCGCGAGCGAGCGGCGCAGGCTGTCGGCCGCACGCTCGTAGTCGCCCGCGTGCATGGCCGCGCTGCCCGCGCTGACCAGCTGCTCGAACTCGGTGACGTCGAGCTGGCGTGGGTCGACCCGCAGGATGTAGCCGCCGGAGCAGGTCTGCAGGACCTCGCTCGTGACGTGCTCGACGGACAGCCCGAGCACCACGCGGAAGAGCCTGCGCAGCTTGAACATGTACGTCTGCAGGGTGGCGTGCGCGGTGCGTGGCGCGTCGTCCCCCCACAGCTCCTTGATCAGGGCAGACGCGCCGACCGGCTTGTTCGCGTTGAACAGCAGGGTGGCGAGGATCAGCCGCAGTTTCGGCGCGCTGGGCGCCACGTCGCGGTTGCCGTGCCGGATGGTCAGCGGGCCGAGCAGTTCGAACCGCAGCTCCGAAATGGCGTTCTCGGCCGAGCCACGGGGAGTGAGCAGCTCGGGATTCGGTTCGGAGATTTCCGTCGATTCCAACAACGCGGCGAGGAGATTCAACTTTTCCTCGTGCGTCATCGCGGCCAGCGCGTCAGACTTCGCGACCATTTCGGACCTCGCTATCCGCGACGATCATTGGTTCCAGGACAAGACAAAGGTATTCGGGACACTCCTCCCGCCGATAGTGACGGCGTCATAAGCGTGCGATGAGTAATAGAGGGTGAGCGCGTGAGGTGCGCACTGTCGTTCACGCAAGCCAGAAGCAACCCTGGTACCAGGCGCAGTCCAGCGCCACCTTCGGAGTGGAAGTACGCCATGACAGCGACTATTCGTGTCAACCGCGCGGCGCGACAGCAGTCCTGCCGGGGAACGACCGTGCACATCGACTCCGGCGCCCAGATCCTCGAGCAGAGCATCCCGCTGTGGTCGTTTCGCGAGGACGTGGCCATCGAGTCGACCGCGGAGGGGCTGAACATCCTCAGCCGATGGGGCGAGGTCCGCGTCGAGTCGCCCGCGGCCGCCATCGAGGACAGCCTGCACCGCATGACGCTGGGGCCGGTGGCCCTCGCCAACGTGACGGGCCTCGACTGGGCCGACCTGCACGCCGTGTTCAGCCGGGTGCCCGGCTGCGTGGTCCGCTCGCTGGGCATGCGGAACACCGCGAGCCCACTGCTGTCGGCCACCCCCGTGACCAGGAACGCGCGGTTCGAGCTGCCGAAGCTCACCCTCACCCAGCCGGTCCGCCTGTCCCGCTTCGCCGTCCTGCTGGACCGCGCGGGCGAGATGATGCTGGAGTCGCCGCTGTCGCACCACCGCGTGGTGCTGCACCGGCCGCTCGCGTCGTGGGTGGTCGGCGCGCTGGGCCGCACGACCACCGTCACGGCCGTCGCGAACACCGTCAACCTGCACAAGCCCCTGGTCGCGGAGATCGTCGCGTACCTGGTGGCGGCGGGCATGGTGGTGCACGGCGCCGAGGTGTCCTCGCCGGTCTTCGCCGAGGACACCGACCCCGCGCTGCTCACCTGGTCGCCGCACGACCTGCTGTTCCACTCCCGCAGCCGGCTGGGCCGGCACGACGACTCGGCGGGACACCCCGGCGCGGACCAGCCGCCGCCGCCCGCGGTGCGGCCGCTGCCGACCGGGCCGCGCTACCCGCTGTACCGGCCGGACGTCGACGCGCCGGCGGCGCACGAGATGTCGCTGTCCGAGGCCATCGAGCGGCGCCGGTCGATCCGGGAGTTCGCCGCGGAGTGCCCGTCCGCGGCGCAGCTGGGCGAGCTGCTGTACCGGGCGGCGAGGGTGCGGTCGCCCCGCGAGACGGACGGCACGGACGTGGCGAACACGGTCTCCGCCCGCCCCTACCCCAGCGCGGGCTCGCTGTACGAGCTGGACCTGTACCTGACGCTGGACCGCTGCGCGGGCCTGCCGCGCGGGATCTACCACTACGACCCGGACGGACACGCCTTGACGCTGGTGAACTCGCGCCCCGACCACGCCGACGAACTGCTTGACAACGCGATGGTGCTGATCGGGGCGCGGCGGCGGCCACCGGTGCTGATCACGATGACCGCACGGATGGGTCGCCTGTCCTGGGTGTACGACGGCATCGCCTACGCCACTACCCTCAAGCACGTCGGCGTGCTGCAGCAGACCCTGTACCTGGTGGCCACGGTGCTCGGGCTGGCGCCGTGCGCACTCGCGACGGGTGACGACGAGGTCGCCACCGCCGCGTTCGGACTGGACCACCCGGCCGAGGTGAGCGTGGGCGAGTTCGTCGTCGGCTTACCGGTCAGGACGTAACGCACAGGGGGCGTGCCGATCATGAAGGCTTCACTGTTGACTGGTGGCGTGGTACAACGGGCTGGTAGCTGGCAGCCCGGAGGGACGCCACGCATGATCAGGGTGATGCTGGCCGAGGACATGCACATGGTCCGCGGTGCTCTGGTGGCACTGCTGAACCTCGAGCCGGACATCGAGGTGGTGGCCGAGGTCGCCAACGGCAACGACATCCTCCCGACGGCCAGGCAGCACAGGCCCACCGTGGCGATCATCGACATCGACCTGCCAGGCAAGGACGGTCTGACGGCGGTCAGTGAGCTGCAGGAGGTCATGCCGGACATCCAGACGCTGATCCTCACCGGGCTGTCCAGGCCGGGAAACCTGCGCCGGGCGCTGTCCGCGAAGGTCACGGGCTTCATGCTGAAGGACGCCCCGGCCGCCCAGCTGGCGGACGCGATCCGGAACGTCGCCGCCGGGCGGCGCGTGGTCGACAGCCAGCTGGCCATGGCGGCGTGGGACAGCGCGGAGTGCCCCCTGACGGCCCGGGAGATCGAGGTCCTGCGGCTGACGGCCGACGGCCTCCAGGCGGTGGACATCGCCGGCCGCCTGTTCCTGTCGGTCGGCACGGTCCGCAACTACCTGACGACAATCATCAGCAAGCTCGCCGCCCGCAACCGGGTGGACGCCATCCGCATCGCCCGCGACTCCGGCTGGCTCTGACGGCCCCTTCGGGGCGGTCGCGCGGTCAGGGACATCGCAGCACTAACTCGCCATGCTCAGCCCGAGCAGCTCCACCAGGTCACGGCGCGCACGGGCCACCCGCGACCGGATGGTGCCGACGGGGCAACCGCACACCTCGGCCGCCTCGGCGTACCCCAGGCCCAGCACCTGCGTCAGCACGAACGCGTCCCGCCGGTCGTCCGACAGCTCCCGCACCGCGAGCCCGAGCGACACGGTGTCGTCGATCCCCGGCAGGTTAGGGGTCCGGGCCTGCTCCGCGGCGGCCTGCCAGTCGTGGTCGCTGGCGATCTTCGGCCGTGCGTTGGCCGCTCGGTAGAAGTCCACCACCACCCTCCTAGCGATGGAGAGCAGCCAGGTGCGTGCGTTGCTGCGGGCCGTGAACCGGTGCACGCTGGCGAACGCGCGGATGAACGTCTCCTGCGCCAGGTCCTCGGCCTCGCCGCGGCCGACGAGGTAGACCAGGAACCGCCAGACGTCCCGCTGGGTGTACCTGATGAAGGAGTTGGCGGCGGCCCGGTCACCCTTCCCGGCCGCGAGAGCCAGTTCGGTGATCTCGTCATCCAGCGCCTCGGACATGCTTCGAAGGTAGCTCCGCGGCGCGCGACGGAGAACGCGATCAAGCCGCGGTCAAGCGAGGCTCGTCTCCGCGACCAGAAACGCGATGAAGGACGCCCTCGGTGTCGACAGGGCGTCCTTCATCGAGCAGGAGCGGCAGCCAGTGGTCCAGGGTCGCGCGTTCGGCCAGATCGGCGAACCCGATCTCGGCGCCGGCGCCGCGCCACCTCTCCAGCAGCGTCGCCAGGCGGATCGAGTCGAGGCCGAACTCGAAGAGATCGTCGGCGTCGCGTACCTCCTCCGGCAGCAGGTGCAGCAGCTCCGCCACATCCGCACGCACGACTTCCTCGGTCAACCTCACTCGTACCACCCCGTTCCGCGAAAGGGAGGCGGCGCGCCGTTGCGCCGCCGGTCCCAGGGGGCACGAGAACACTCAGTCGTCGTAGACGGTGACGCGGTACGACACGGCCGGTTCCGGCGTCGCGGTGTGGAGTGCCCGGTGGATCAGGCTTCGGTTGTCCCACACCAGCATGTCGCCCTTCTCGAACGTCTGCAGGTGGATGTTCTCGTGCTCGTAGGTCCGGTCCAGCTGGCCGGTCGCCTCGAGCAGCTCGTTCAGCAGGTCCGGCCGGGACACTCCGTCAGCGTCCTCGATGGACATTGTGAAACCCTCGCTTATGTATAGAACGGTCTCACCGGTGTGCGGGTGCGTCACGGCCGTCGGGCTGACGACGGGCGGGGTCTTGCCGTTGACCTCGTCGATGATCTCCGAGATGGGCCGGTACACGTCGTCGGGGCGGATCTTGAAGTACCGCAGCACGCTGTGCGTGGCCGTCGTCCCCTTCACGGCCAGCTTCAGGTCCTCGGACAGCTTCTCGTACGCGCCGGCCATGTTGATGAAGAACGTCCCACGGTTCTTCGACGGCACGACCTGCGGGTAGATGAGCGTGAGGTCGAACGGGCGCGGCATGAACTGGTAGTCCGAGTGCCAGAACTTCCCGGTCTTCGGCACGCCGACCTGCTTGCCGTCCTCCTTCACGTTCGAGGAGACGAACACCTCCTTCACCTTCGGGTGGTGGTACACGGGCTCGTAGTACTCCGAGACGTCGCCCAGCTTCTTGCCGAGCGCCAGGAACTCCTCCGGGTCCAGGTGCTGGTTCTTCAGCACGGCGATCTTGCTGGTGTAGACCGCCTTCTTCAGCTCGGCGAGCTCCTCCGCGGTAGCGGTGTTGGCGTCGAAGCCCTCCACAACGACACCGAGCGTCTTGCCATCCTGTGGGGAAATTTTCATGACCTGTCCTTCGGTAATCGGCGGCGACCACATGAGAAATTCATAGTGCACACTCACAAACCATCACTGCGGTCTCGTGAAAGTAGTCGGTGCGGACCCGTGAGTGGTTCCCGTGACGACCCCACAAATCCTCATCCCGGTGCCGTGACCGGACCACGGGACGTCCGGAGTGGACGGTGACTGGAGACCGCCTTGTGTTCGTCTCGTCGCAGGCCAGTGGCCCACTGGTGCCACGGGACGCGGGCCGCCGCGGGGTGGTACAAAAAGCTCGGGCGCGCGTGTGCGCGCCGCGAGCGATTACAGGCGCACATGCGCGAGGAGCGACCAGTGCAACCCGATGCCGGCGCGCCACCACCAGACTTCCGCCTTCAGCTGTGGTCGTTCCGCGACGACGTGGCCATCGAGGTGGACCGCGACGGCTGCCTCACCGTCCTGACCCGCTGGGGTGACGTCCAGGTCCCGGACGCCGCCTCCGGGGTCGAGGACTTCCTGCACCGCATGACCTACGGCCCGGTCGCGCTCGGCAACGCCGTCGACCTCGATCCCAAGGACCTGTACGAGACGCTGTCCAAGCTGCCCGGCTGCGTCGTGCACTCGCTGGCCCTGCGAGACGCGTCGAGCCCGCTGCTGTCGGTCGTCCCGGTCTCGCCCCGCGGCATCTTCGACCTGCCCGGCCAGACCGTGCTGACCGAGTCCCGCCCGATCCGCCTGTCCCGCTTCGCGTTCATCCGCGCGAGGGACGACGAGCTGCTGCTGGAGTCCCCGCTGGCACACCACCACGTGGTACTGCACCGCCCGCTCGCGTCGTGGATCGTCGGCTCGCTGGGCCGCGCGACCACCAGCACGGAGGTCGCCCGCGGCGCCAACCTGTCCCGGCCGCTCGTCCTCGAGGTCGTCGCCTACCTCGCCGGCGCCGGGATGGTGCTGCTCGGCGAGGAGAACGGGAACGACACGCCCACCTTCGCCGAGGACGCCGACCCCGCGCTGCTCACCTGGTCACCCCACGACCTGCTGTTCCACTCCCGCAGCAGACTCGGCCGCCACGACAACCCGGCCGGCGCCGCGTTCAACCTCATCCCGTCGATGGCACCGCTGCCGGTCGTGAAACCCCTGCCGGAGGGCCCGCGCCACCCGCTCGGACGACCGGACCTCGCCACGCACGACATGTCACTGACCGAGGCCGTCGAGCACCGCCACTCCGTGCGGGTGTTCGCCGACGAGGGCCCGTCCGCGGCGCAGCTGGGCGAACTCCTGTTCCGCACGGCGCGGATTCGCACGCAGTACGAGACCAGCGGCGCGGGCGACACGCGGTACGTCGTCTCGGAACGCCCTTACCCCAGTGCCGGGTCGCTGTACGAGCTCGACCTGTACCTCACCATCGACCGCTGCGCCGACCTGCCGCGCGGCATCTACCACTACGACCCGGCCGGCCACGCGCTGACGCTCATCAACCAGTGCGAGAGCGACATCGAGGAGCTGCTCGCCGGCGCGACCGTGCTGATCGGGTCGTCCAAACCTCCCGTGCTCATCACGATGACGGCACGGATCGGCCGGCTGTCCTGGGTGTACGACAGCATCGCGTACGCCACGACGCTCAAGCACGTGGGAGTACTGCAGCAGACCATGTATCTGGTCGCCACGATGCTGGGGCTCGCGCCGTGTGCGCTCGCCATGGGCGACAGCGAGCTGGCCACGACCGCGTTCGGGCTGGACTGGCCCGCGGAGGTGAGCGTGGGCGAGTTCGTCGTCGGGCTTCCCGGTCACGCAACGGAATTGCCGGGGAACGCACGGGAACCGTTGGGAGACAAGGGGGATGCGCATCCGGATTCCGCGTGATACAACGGGAGGCGTATCGGGCCCGGAGGGACGCCGAAATGATCAAGGTGATGCTTGCCGAAGACATGCACATGGTCCGGGGGGCCCTCGTGGCGTTGCTGAACCTCGAACCCGACATCGAGGTGGTCGCGGAAGTGGCCAACGGCAACGACATCGTGCCCACCGCCATGAAGTACCGGCCCGACGTGGCGGTGCTCGACATCGACCTGCCCGGCAAGGACGGCCTCTCGGCGGTGACCGAGCTGCATGACGCGGTGCCCGGGATCCGGACGCTGATCCTCACGGGACTGTCACGCCCCGGCAACCTGCGTCGCGCCCTTTCCGCCAAAGTCACGGGTTTCATGCTCAAGGACGCGCCGGCGACCCAGCTCGCCGACGCCATCCGCAGCGTCGCCATGGGACGCCGTGTGGTCGACAGCCAGCTCGCCATGTCCGCTTGGGACAGTGCGGAGTCGCCGCTCACGGCGCGCGAGACCGAGGTCCTTCGGCTCACGGCCGATGGCCTGCAGGCGGTCGACATCGCGTCGAAGATGTTCTTGTCAGTCGGCACCGTCCGGAACTACCTCACCACCATCATCGGGAAGCTCGCGGCCCGCAACCGGGTCGACGCCATCCGCATCGCGCGGGACGCCGGCTGGCTGTGAGCGCGCGAGAAATGCCGTGTGCGCTGGTGTTCGCAACGGCACGCTTGCACGCAGCCGGAACATGTTCTCCGTCCGCTCGACCGTGACCGTACCGCCGATCTCCCTCGCCCGCGCGGAAAGGTTCCGCAGCCCGCCGCCACCGCGACTCTCCTGGTCCGGCCGCTCGGTCGCGTCGTTGGCGATCTCGATCGAGGCATGCTCGTCGGTCTGCCGAATGATGATTTCGCAATGCTTGGACTTGCTGTGGCGCAACAGGTTTGTGACACCTTCGCGCAACACGGTGGCCAGCACGGTGCTCACGTGCACGGGCAGGTCGGTGTGGTCCCCGTCCCGGTCGCTGTCGAAGCACACGCAGACGTCCGCCGCCGCCAGCACGGAGACGGCCGAGCGGCACTCGTCCTCCAACGACAGGTCGCGGTAGCCGCTCGCCACCGTGCGCGCGTCGGACAGCGCGAGCCGCGAGATCTCCAGAACCTCCAGCAGCTGGTCGGCCGCCTCCCGCGGATGCTTCTCCATCAGCCGGTGGGTGAGCTCTATCTTCAGCGTGATGGCCGAGAGGCTGTAGCCGAGCAGGTCGTGCAGGTCCCGCGCGAACCGCAGCCGCTCACCGAGCACGGCCATGCGCGCGATCTCGGCACGGCTCTCGCGCACCTCGGTGACCAGCGCGGCGAGCCGGGACAGGCCGTAGACCACGAGGCCGGTCGTGAGCGTCGAGATCGCGGTGTACAGCACGTCGAGCAGGCGCGCGGAGAACCCCCACTGCGCGATCCCCATGCTGGACACGACGAGGCCGAACACCGGCCACGCGAACACGGGCCGCAGCACCAGCAGCGCGCTGCCGGCCGGGAAGGCGAGCATGCCGACCCATGCCTGTCCGAAGACCAGCAGTGGCAGGTAGGCAACCAGGATCTGCGTACCCAGCACGGCGTAGCCGAGCGGGCTTCGCAGCCGGTCCATGTCGTGTGCGTACCAGCGCAGCTGCATCAGCAGGAGCGCCGCGACACAGGTGAACGACAGCGCGACCTCGCCCGCGCTGACGTCCGGCAGCAACAACACGTGGAGGAAGCCGACCAGGCTTATGCACGCGAAGACCGCGGTGACGACGCCGACCGCGATCCTCGGCGCGGGAAATGGGCCCAGGCCCTCCGGTAAGTGACCAGGTGTGGTGGGAGACACCTCTTCTCACCTCTGTAACTCCGCCCGTACCTAGGTGTGTGTCTCTTGTATTCAATTGGACTAACCTGAGTAGATTACACTACGTCCGTAGCGATCGGGTGAATTTCTTACCGCGAGTTACCCCCTCGGGCCGCATTTCCCCCGTGCCGACCGCGGCGACGAGCTCCTGGCGCGCCCGCGCGACCCGAGCGCGGATAGTCGCCACCGAACAGTCACACACCTCGGCGGCCTCCGCGTAACCGAGCCCGAGCACCTGTGTCAGCACGAACGCGTCCCTGCGGTCGCGCGGCAGCAGCCGTACCACGCGGTTGATCGCGATCGTCTCGTCGGTGCCGGGCAGCTGGCGCTCCGCGGCCCGTTCCGCGGCGAACTGCCGGTCCTGGTCAGGAATCACGGCACGGAGGTGGTCCGCGGCGACCCGCCGCGCGATGGCCAGGAGCCAGGTGCGGCCGTGCCCGGCGAACCGGTGGGCGCCCTTCAGCGCACGGACGAACGTCTCCTGCGTCAGCTCCTCGGCGGCGGTGTGGCCGACCAGGTAGAGCAGGAAGCGCCAGATGTCACGCTGCGTGGCGCGGATCAACGCGCTTGCCGCGTCCCGATCCCCTCGCCCTGCCGCGAGAGCTAAATCGGTGACCTCGTCCCCTGAATCCGACATAATCAGAGGGTAACTCCGCGAATGACCGGTGAGTGGCGTGTCGAGTGACGGTCCAGCGAGCCTCATCGTGATATTCCAGAATGTGTTGGAACTGTTCGGCCCTGATTTCCGACTACTAGTTCGTGGACTGCGAAGACTTCCGAGAGGCCCTGAGCGCCCGCCTCGACAACGAGGAGGTCGCCGACCACCCGACAGACGCGCACCTGGAGCACTGTGCCGACTGCGCGTACTGGTACGACGCCGCGGCACTGATCACCCGACGCACGAGGACGAGCGCCGTGGTCGCCTGGCCGGACGTCGCCGACGCGGTACTGGCCCGGGTTCCGCCCGGCGCCGACCGCTCGTGGTCACGGCTGCGCATGACCCTGGGCGGCATCGGCGTGCTGCAGTGCGCCACCGGCGTGGCGATGCTGGGCGGTGGCGGGCTGGACGCGGGCAGCTGGCAACTGGCGCTGGGCGCGGCCGTGCTGGCCGTGGTGGCCCTGCTGGGCCGGACCGTCACCACCGACAAGCGACCCACACCTCCGAAACCGGCCGCGAACCACCTCGATCACACCGAGCCCGCGGCCGAGGAAGCAGATGTGACGGATCTGGCAATACCTTTGACCAGATCAGCGAAGACCGCCTGAAACTGATATGTCCGAATGATGATGATTAATTCGGACTGAGGTGCGCCGAACGCGTTCGGCGCACCTCACCCACGCTCAACCGGCGCGAGCCAAAGGCCGGGCACCGTACGTGACCCGCACGATGCCGTCCTCGTGACGTTCTGTGACCGCGGTCACTCCGAACACGTCCGACAGCACCTCCGGCGTCAACGCCTCGAGCACCGGCCCCGACGCCACGACCCGCCCGGACTCAAGCACGACCAGCCGGTCGCAGCTGCGGGCCGCGAGGTCGAGGTCGTGGAGCACGGCCAGCGTCGTCACCCCGACCGTGTGCACCAGCTCCAGCAGCTCGAACCGGGCCCGGATGTCCAGGTGGTTGGTCGGCTCGTCCAGCACCAGCAGCTCCGGCCGCTGCGCCAGCGCACGGGCCAGCAGCACCCGCTGCCGCTCGCCGCCGGACAGCGACCCGTAGATCCGGTCCGCGTACCCGAGCATCCCCGTCCGCGTCAGCGCGTCGGCCACGATCTCGCGGTCCTCGGCGGTCTCGCGGTCGAACATGCCCTTGTGCGGCGTGCGGCCGAGCGCCGCCACCTCCTGCACGGTCAGCCCCGGCGGCGTGGGACTGTTCTGCAGCACCGCGGCCGTCCGCCGCGCGGCCGACCGGGCCGAGATGGCCCAGACGTCCGCGCCACCGAGCAGCACCGACCCGGACACCGGCCGCACCGACCGGTAGATCGTCCGCAGCAGCGTCGACTTCCCGCTGCCGTTCGGCCCGATCAGCCCGACGAACTCGCCGGGCGCCACGGACAGGCTCACGTCATGCAGGATCGGCGTCCCGCCGATGGCCACGCTCACGTCGTGCACGGAGAGCTTCATGAGTTCGCGAGGCTCCGATCCCGGCGCATGAGCCAGATGAAGAACGGCGCGCCGAACAGGGCGGTCAGGATGTTGAGCGGCAGCTCGTTCGGCGGGTCCACCGTCCGCGACAGCAGGTCGACGATCACGAGGTAGATCCCCCCGACCAGCGCGGCCAGCGGCAGCAGCCGCCGGTGGTCGACCCCGAACGCCAGGCGCACCAGGTGCGGGACCATCAGCCCGACGAACCCGATCCCGCCGGCCACCGCGATGAGCACGCCCGCGAGCAGCGACGTCAGCACGATCAGCAGGATCCGCAACCGTTTCACGTCGATGCCCAGCGCGGTCGCCGACTCGTCGCCGGTCACCAGCGCGTTGAGCTGGCGCCCGTACAGGGTCAGCAGCACTGTCACCACGACGACCACGATCCCAGCCACCCGCAGCTGGGACCAGTGCGCCCCGGACACGCTGCCGAGCAGCCAGAACATGATCTGCCGCATGTTGTTCGGCTCGGTCTGCAACTGCAGGAAGCTCGTGATCGAGGTGAACACGTAGCTGATCGCCACCCCGGCCAGCACCAGCCGCACCGGGTTGAGCCTGCCCCGCTGCTGCCCGAGCAGGAACACCAGCCCCACCGCGAGCATCGCGCCGAGGAACGCGGCACCCGACACGCCGAGGCCGCCGAGCGCGCCGGCACCCAGCGCCATCACCACGACCGCGCCGACCGACCCGCCCGCGGACACGCCCAGGATGAACGGGTCGGCCAGCGGGTTGGACACCAGCGCCTGCAGCACGACGCCGGCCACCGCCAGCCCCGCACCGCACAGCGCGGCCAGCAGGACCCGCGGGATCCGGAAGTTCCACACGATCTGGTCGTACGCCCGGTTGACGCCGGGCGAGGAACCGGTCAGGTGCGCCCACACGATCCGCCAGCTGTCGCCGACCGACACGGAGACCGAGCCGACCGCGGCCGCCACGAGGATCGCGAGGACCAGCAACGCGCCGAGCACCAGCAGGCACACCGAGAGCGGCACACCGTGCAGCGGCGCCGGTCGCGCGGCGGGCTTGGCCTTCCGCGCGACCGGTAACTCCCTCACCTGGGTGACCATGGCCTAGAGCGCGTCGGGGTGTGCGACGTGGGCGATCTTGTCGACCGCGACGTCGTTGCTCGGGCCGAGGTAGATCGAGTCGGACAGCACGACGTAGGACTTGTTCCGCGACGCGTCCCACTGCGGGAACTCGTCGAACAGCTTCTTCGCGTCGGCGGCCGGGTCCTTGGACATGTAGTTGACCACGACCAGCAGCTCGACGTCGGCCTTCGCGACCTGCTCCCGCGACGGGTTGGCGAACATCTGGTCGGACGCGCCGGCGAAGATGTTGTCCACGCCCGCCTTGGCCATGATGTCGTTCCAGATGGCCTTGGCGCCCACCGAGCTGAACTCGCTGCCCATCGCCATGCCCGGGATGATCAGCATCGCCTTCTTCCTGGGCAGCTTGGACACCGTCGACCGGAGGTCGCCGATCTTCGCCTTGGAGTCGGCGATGATCTGTTCCGCCTTCTCGCTGACGCCGAAGATCTTGCCGAGGTCCCGCAGCAGCCGGTAGCTGTCCTCGATGGACGGGTTGCCGCTGACCGTGCCGACGTCACCGCAGGTGCTCTCCGGCGAGTACGTGTTCGCGCCGATCGTCGCCAGGTCCTCGCGGGTGGCGAACCCGGCCTCGGCGCGGAACCCGCCGTCGTAGGTCGAGATCACGAGGTCCGGTGCCAGTCCGATCATGGCCTCGCGCGGGATGTCCATCATGTCGTTGAGCTTGATGTCGCCGGTCGGCAGCTTCGCGATGGCGTCGGCGCGGCCGGGGACCTCGGAGGCGCCGTACGACTGGGCGTTGGCGACGATCTTGTCACCGAGGCCTAACGCCAGCAGCGAGGACACCTCCGCGACCGAGCCGCCGTTCATCACCACCACCCGGCTCGGCGCCTGGGTGTAGGTGTACTCCTTGCCGCAGTTGGTGATCGTCACGGGATAACCGGCCTCGGCCGCCCCGCTCGTCGGGTCGGCACTCGTGGTCGCCGTGCTGCACGCCGTCGCGGCAAGGCAGCCGACCGCCGCCGCGGCGGCGGCGAGTTGCTTGAGCCTCATGGGTTTACTCCTCTAGTTGGTTGCGGCCGTGGCCGCTTCCTTCCGCTCCATCGGCACCGCGGCGCCGGTGGTCTCCTGGGGTGGCAGCCTGTGCAGCCGTGCGCTCAGCAGGCTCGTGGTCGTGGCGAACCCGGCCAACAGGAGTGCCGCGAACGAGAACGCCAGCGCGTGGTCGGCGAACGGGACCCGCGGATCTCCCGGTGTGGCACCGAGAACGCTCCGGTAGCAGACGCCCGCCAGCGCGACGCCGAGCGCGAGCCCGACCGGGGTGACGGTGGTGGCCATGCCGGACGCCGCGCCGGCCTCGGTCGGCGCGACCCTGCTGAGGATCCCGGCCACCAGCGGCGCGACGACGAGTCCCTGCCCGAACCCGGCGAGCGCGATCATCGCCACCAGCAGTGGCGGCTGGACGTCCGCCGGCAACCGGGCGGCGAGCGCGCCGCCACAGAGCACGACCGCGACGAGTGCGGTGCCGGCGACCGGCAGCGACACGCGGACCCGGTGGCCCAGCCGGCGGCACACGGCCGAGCCGAGCGCGAACGTGAAGCCCAGTGGCACGAACATGAGCCCGGCCGTGGCCGGCGCGATGCCGAGCCCGGTCTGCACGTAGTACGTGAACACCAGGTACAGCCCGGCACTCGTGGCGAAGAAGGACAGCACCGTCAGCAGGGACAGGCGCATCCCAAGGGCGGTGGCGACCCGCGGCGGAAACAGCGGGTCGCCACCGCCTTTGTGCAACTCACGCTGCTGTACGGCCAGTATCGCGAACACAGCGAGCGCGAGCCCCAGACCGAGCCACAGCCACCACCTGTCGCCCGGCCCGAGAACCAGTGCCACCAGCAGGGCGGGCAGCCCCACCGTGGTCAGCAGCGCGCCGACGAGGTCGAGACGTTGGGCGGTGCCCGTCTCGCTCTTCGGCAGAAGTCGTGCCAGTCCGAGGATCGCGACCCCGATCGGCACGTTGACCAACAGGACCGGCCGCCAGCCCAGCCCCGCGACGTCCAGGTCGACGAGGATACCGCCGCCGGCGATCCCGCAGATGACCCCCAAACCGATCACGACACCATAGACGCCAAGGACTTTCGCGCGCTGCTCGGTGTCGTGCACGGTAGCACGGATGACCGCCAGCACCTGCGGCGCCATGAACGCCGCCGTCGCGCCCTGCAGGAACCGGGCGGCGATGAGCAGCTCGGCGTTCGGCGCGAGTCCACAGAGGAGGGACGTGAGCGTGAAGCCGGCGACGCCCCAGAGGAACACGTTCCGGTGCCCGACGCGGTCGCCCAGCCGGGCGCCCGTGATGATGAGCGCGCCGAACGCGACGACGTACGCCGCGCCGATGAACTGGACCTGGTCGAAGCCGGCGTCGAGGTCGGCCTGGATCGACGGGCTGGCCACGTTGACCACGAACCCGTCGACCTGGGTCATGAACGTGGCGGCCAGGACTCCGGCGAGACCCAACAGACGCTGGAGACTCATGACACCCTCCTGAGCTCGGTGCGCCCGGCGATCGTGTCGCCGATGCGGGCGAGCGGCACCGCGCTCGTCATCCCGTTGTGAGTGCAGGCGATCCGGTGTACCTCGACCCGTCCGTCCACATGGGACGACCAGGTTTCCGGTCCCGGCCAGTCCGGCGTCTTGTCCTCGGTGGCCTCGAACAGCAGCACGTCGCCGGCGACCCGGCGCGGCGTCCACTCGGCGCCGATGCGGGAGTGGTGCGTGAACGCCCGGTACACCAACGACATCTGCCCGGCGTCGAGATCACCGAGCGCGGCCGCGACCTCCGCCTCGGTCGCCGGCGGCAGGTCCCGCCAGGCCTCCGGAAAGGGATACGAGTCGAGCAGCGCGAGTAGTGCCACCGGCTGTCCGAGGTCCTGCAGCCGGACGGCCATCTCGTGCGCGACCAGGCCGCCGAACGAGGCGCCGAGCAGATGGTACGGCCCGGCCGGCTGTAACTCGCGGATGCGCCGCACGCACGCGGCGGCCATGTCCGACACCGACTCCATGCGGGCACCGAGCAGCTGCAACCCGTACACCGGCCGGTCCGGCAGGTGCGCCAGCAGGCCGGTGTAGGACAGCGCGAGCCCGGTGGCGGGCGCGACGCAGAACAGCGGCGGCAGTGTTCCCCTGGCACGCAGGGCGACCACGGCGTCGGTGGCGTCGGTGGCGTCGGTGGCGTCGGTGGCGCTGTCCTTCGCGAGCGCGGCCGCGAGCCTCGCGACCGTCGGCGCCTCGAAGACCGTGCGGATGCCGATGGTCACACCGAACTCCTCGCGGACCCGCACGATCAGCTTGGCCACCAGCAGCGAGTGCCCGCCGAGGGAGAAGAAGTCGTCGTCGACACCGATCCCGTCGAGCCCGAGCAGCGCGGCGAACAGTCCACAGAGGATCTTCTCGCGGTCGTCGCGGGGCGGCCGGCCGGCCACGGCGACGACCTCGGGGGCCGGCAGCGCGGCGCGGTCGAGCTTCCCGTTGGTGTTGCGGGGAATCCGGTCCACCGTGACGTAGGCCGGCGGCACCATGTGGTCCGGCAGCCGGTCGGCCAGGAACTGGCGCAGCTCCGCGGGTGCCACGTCGGCGGTGACCACGACGTAGCCGACCAGCCGTTGCAGTCCGGGCGTGTCCTCGCGCGGGATGACGGCCGCCTGCGCGACGGCAGGGTGGCTCGCGAGCGCGGCCTCGATCTCGCCCGGCTCGATGCGGAAACCACGGATCTTGACCTGGTCGTCGGCGCGGCCCAGGAACTCCAGGGTGCCGTCGGGACGCCAGCGTGCGAGGTCGCCGGTGCGGTACATCGTGCCCGGCGCGAACGGGTCGTCGAGGAAGCGTTCCGCCGTCAGCTCCGGGCGCTCGTGGTAGCCGCGGGCGACCGGCGCGCCGGCGAAGTACAGCTCTCCCACGACACCCGGCGGCACGAGCCTGCCCTGTCCGTCCAGCACATAGGCTCTGGTGTTGGTGAGCGGCCGGCCCACGATCGGGTCGGGGCTCTCGTCGAGGCGGCACCACAGGGTGTCCACGGTGCACTCGGTGGGACCGTACAGGTTGTAGACGGTCAGGCCGGCGTCCCGCAACGCGGTCCACAGCGCGGGTCCGGTCGCCTCGCCGCCGAGCGCGAGCACCGCCGGTCTCCGCCGGCCGGGTTCGAGGAACCCGATGGACACCAGCTCCTCGGCGTAGGTCGGCGTAATGTCCATGAAGTCGATCTCGCACGTGCTGACGTAGTCAAGGAACGCGACCGGCTGCCGCCGGAGGTCGTCGTCGACGAAGTGCAGCTCGTGGCCGTCGAGCAGCCAGAGCAGGCCCTCCCACGACGTGTCGAACGACAGCGACGCGGACAGCGCGGCCCTGCGGACGGTCCCGCCCGCGTTGGGCCGGATCAGCGAGTCCCGGTGGTGGTGGAAGAGGTTGACCAGGCCGCGGTGCTCGATCACGACGCCCTTGGGCGTGCCCGTGGAGCCGGACGTGTAGATGAGGCAGGCCGCGTGCCGCGGGCCGGCCACCGGCAGGTCCACATCGGACGGTCGGTCGAGTGCCGGCAGCTCCTCCAGCACCACGACCGGCCTGCTGTCGGCGATGATCGTCGCCACCCGCCTGGCCGGGTAGTCCGGGTCGATCGGCACGTAGGCGGCGCCGGCCTTGAGCACGGCCAGCAACGCGACCACGGCGTCCGAGGTCCGGGGCAGCACGAGCGCGACGTACCTGTCCGGTCCGGCGCCACGCTCGACGAGCCACCGCGCGAGGCGGTCGGCCCTGTCGTCGAGCTCGGCGAACGTGAGGGTGGCGTCGCCGGCCACGAGTGCCGTGCGGTCGGGGGTGCGCTCGACCTGTGCCGCGAACAGCTCGGGCACGGTGACCTCCGGCAGCTCCCGTGCGGTGTCGTTCCAGCCGTCCAGCAGCAGCTGGCGCTCACCGGGGAGCAGCAGGCCGATGTCCGTGACCGGCACGTCCGGCCGCCGGGCGATGCGCTCGAGGAACGTCATGAACCGGTCGAGGTGTCCCGTCAGCTCGGCGTGGTCGTAGCAGTTCGGGTTGGCGTCCAGGACGATCCGCAGGCCGTGGCCGTCCGCGCGGTCGTAGATGTGAACCGCCAGGTCCTCGATCAGCCCGGCGCTCACGTTGTGCACGACGCCCGGCAGACCGGCGAAGCGCAGCCGGTAGTCGAACGGCATGATGTTGACCGACGGGCCGAACAGCTTGCGCTCGCTGGCCACCAGCTTGAGGTCGCGCCGCAGCTGCTCGTACCGGTACCGCAGGTGCGGCCGCCCCTCCCGCAGCTGCGTGGAGACCTGCCTGGTCAGGTCCGTGAACGTGGCGCCGGGCGGCACGGTCACCCACAGCGGCACCACGTTCGTCACCATGCACGGCACCCGCACCGACACCGAACCGAGCCGCACCATCACGGGCAGCGCGAGGGTGATCTCGTCGGCGCCGGTCAACCGGTGCAGGTAGGCGGCGAACGCGGCCGCCAGCGTCTCCGTCCACATCGCGCCCGCGGGACCGGCGACGGCCTTGAGCGCGGGGATCGCGTCGTCGAACTCCGCGCCGACCCGGAGCACCGACCTCGCGAGCTTCGCGTTGCGGCGCGCGAGAACCACCGGCGCCGGGCGTCCGGTGGCCGTGCCGACCCAGTAGTCACGGGCCGCCGCGTGCTTCGCGGACTCGGCGTACGCCCGGTCCTCCTCGACCACGCTCGCGAGCGAGCCGAAGGACCGCCTGCCCGGCGCACGTCCCTCGACCAGCGCCGTGTACACCTCGGCGACCCGCCGCGCCACCAGGGACAGGCCGTACCCGTCGAGAGCGATGTGGTGCACCCGCTGGTACCACAGGACATGCTCGGGGCCGAGCAGGAAGATCGCGTGGTGGAACAGCACGTCGCGGCGCAGGTCGACGGGCGCGGCGAGGTCCACACGCATCCACTCCAGCGCGGATGCCGTGGGATCCGGCTCGGCGTGGACGTCCACCACGTTCAGCGGGCACGTGCGCTCGGCGCGGAACCGCTGCCAGGTGACGCCTTCCTCGTCCGCGTCGAATACGACGTGCAGCGCTTCCGCCTCCGCGACGGCCCGGCGGATCGCCGCGGTCAGCAGGTCGACGTCCACCGGCCCGCGGATCTCCACGTACTCGGCCGTGTTGAAGGCAGGGCTGTCCCGGTCGTACTCCTGGCCGGTCCAGATTCCCTCCTGTGCGGCGAGTAACGGCAGTGCGTCGGGCATGGGATCGACCGTCCAATCGGGATCACTCGTCATAGACGGACACCACGGGCTCCGGCGCCGCGTTGTGCGCGGCGCGGTGGACGAGGCTGTGGTTGTCCCAGACGAGCAGGTCGCCCTGCTCGAATGCCTGCAGGTGGATGTTCTCGTGCTGGTAGGTGGGGTCGAGCTGCCCGGTCTCCCGGAGGAGCGCGGCGAGCAGGTCCGGCCGGTCGGCGCCGTCGGTGTCCTGCAGTGCCATGGTGAAGCCCTCGCTCACGTGCAGCACGGTCTCGCCCGTGTGCGGGTGCTTGGAGACGGCCGGGCCCGTGACCGGCGGGGTCCTCGCGTTGACCTGCTCGACGATGTCCGCCAGCTTCTGGGCCTTGTCGCGCGGCCCGAGCTCGGCGTAGCGGAGAACGCCGTAGGTCGCGGTGGCGTACCGGACCTCGAACTTCAGGTCGTTGGGCAGCCGCTCGTACGCCGCGGCCATGTCGATGAAGTACGTCGGCACGGCCCTCGGGTAGCTCAGCGAGAGGTCGAACGGGTTGGCGGTGAGGTGCCGGTTGGAATGCCAGAACTTGCCGGCCTGACAGTAGACCGGCAGGTGGAAGTCGGCATGCCGCCCAAGCCGCCTGCCGAGGGCCAGGAACTGTCGTGGGGTCAGCTCCTGGCCCTTCACCACGGCGATCTTGTTGGTGTAGACCGCTTCCTTCAGCTCCGCGATGTCCGCCGCGGTCGCTCGTCCGGCGGCGAAGCCCTCGACCGTCACGCCGAGCGCCCTACCTACCTGTGCGGTGATTCTCATCGACAAGACCCCATGTCCGACCGTCGTCAGGCAGCCGTCGCCATCGCCTTCTGCTCGACCTCCGCTGCCTCGGCACTCGGCGCCTCGTTGCCGGCCAGCGGCTTGAACTGCCGCAGGCGCAGGCTGTTCGAGACCACGAACACCGAGCTGCCGGCCATGATCAGCCCGGCGAGCATCGGGTTGAGCAGCCCGCTCGACGCCAGCGGGATCGCCGCGACGTTGTAGGCGAAGGCCCAGAACAGGTTGCCCCTGATCGTGCCGAGCGTGCGGCGGGCCAGCCGGATCGCGTCCGCCACCACGCGCAGGTCACCCCGCACCAGCGTCAGGTCGCTCGCCTCGATGGCCACGTCCGTGCCGGTGCCCATCGCGATACCCAGGTCGGCCTGCGCGAGCGCGGCGGCGTCGTTGACCCCGTCGCCGACCATCGCGACGACCTTTCCGCTCTCCTGCAGGCGTTTCACCTCCGCGACCTTGTCGGCCGGCAGCACCTCGGCGACCACCTCGGTGATGCCGACCTCGTCCGCGACCGCCTGTGCCGCCGCGGCGTTGTCGCCGGTGAGCAGGACCGGGGTGAGGCCGAGCTTCCGCAGCTGTCGCACCGCCTGCGCGCTGGTCGGCTTCACCGTGTCCGACACGACGAGCAGGCCACGCACCGCGCCGTCCCAGCCGACCGTGACCGACGTCCGGCCCGCCGCGTCGGCGGCCGCCTTGGCGGTGGCCAGCTCCGACGGCAGCGCGTCCGCCCACTCGGCGAGCAGCGAGGTCCGGCCGACGATCACCTCGTGGCCGTCGACCGTGCCACGCACGCCGAGCCCTGCCTCGTTGGCGAATCCGTCCACGGTGGGCAGCAGCCCGAGCTGCTCCAGCGCGCCGGCCGCGATGGCCCGGGCGATCGGGTGCTCGGACGCGTTCTCCAGCGCGCCGGCCAGCCGCAGCAGCTCGACGCCCTTGACCCCGTCGGCGGGCACGATGTCCACGAGGGACATCTCGCCGGTGGTGACCGTGCCGGTCTTGTCCAGCACCACGGTGTCCACGGTCCTGGTCGACTCCAGTACCTGCGGGCCCTTGATGAGGATGCCGAGCTGCGCGCCGCGACCGGTGCCGACGAGCAGCGCGGTCGGCGTGGCGAGGCCGAGCGCACACGGGCAGGCGACGATCAGCACGGCGACCGCCGCGGTGAACGCGGCCGCCGGCGGCTGGTCCGTGCCGAACCAGTAGCCCAGTGTGGCAAGGGAAAGCGCGATGACGAACGGCACGAAGATCCCGGACACCCGGTCCGCGAGGCGCTGCACCTCGGCCTTCCCGGTCTGCGCCTCCTCGACGAGCCGGGCCATCTGGGCGAGCTGCGTCTCCTCGCCGACCCGCACGGCACGCACGACGATCCGCCCGCCGACGTTCACCGTCGCGCCGACCACCTCGTCACCCGGCCCGACCTCGACCGGCACCGACTCGCCCGTGAGCATGCTCGCGTCGACCGCGGAGGAGCCTTCCTCGATCACGCCGTCGGTCGCGACCTTCTCCCCCGGCCGCACCACGAACCGGTCGCCCACGACCAGCTCGCCGACCGGGACGGTGACCTCGGCGTCGTCCCGCAGCACCGCGACGTCCTTGGCCCCCAGGGAAAGCAGTGCCCGCAGGGCCGCGCCGGACCGTCTCTTGGCACGCGCCTCGAAGTACCGTCCACAGAGGATGAACAGCGTCACACCGGCGGCGACCTCGAGGTACATGTTGCCCGTGCCGTCCGTCCGCTCGATCGTGATGCGGAACGGGTGCGTCATGCCGGCCATGCCGGCGTCGCCGAGGAACAACGCGTAGAGCGACCAGAGCAGCGCCGACAGCGTGCCGACCGAGATCAGCGTGTCCATCGTGGCGGCGCCGTGCCGCAGGTTCTGGAACGCGGCCCGGTGGAACGGCCACGCACCCCACACGACGACGGGGCCGCACAGCGCGAGACAGGCCCACTGCCAGTACTCGAACTGCAGCTTGTCCCACATGGACATCGCGATGACCGGCACGGCCAGCACCACGACGATCCACACCCGGTTGCGCGCGGCCCGCAGGTCCGCGTCGTGGCGTGCCTCCTCGGTGTCGGCCGGGCTCACGGTGGAGGTCGTCGCCTCCTTCACCACCGGCTTGGCGGAGTAGCCGATCTCCTCGACCGCCGCGATCACCCGCTCGGCCGAGATGTCGGCCGTGAGCGTCACCCTGGCCTTCTCGGTGGCGTAGTTGACCGACGCCTCGACGCCGTCGATCTCGTTGAGGTGCTCCTCGATCCGCGCGGCACACGACGCGCACGTCATGCCACCGATGACGAGCTCGCATCGGTCGTCAGTGGCCATGGGTCGCCCCTCCGGAGGTGCCGCCGGCCGCCTTCGGAGCGGTGCCGTTCAGCGCGGCCTTCTCGTTCTGGGCCTTGATGGCCTCGTAGGTGGCCTCGTCCAGCCCGTGCGGCGGCGGGTTCTTGCCGCCGACGTTGATGGTGAACACGGCCGTGTGCACGACACCGCCGTGCTGGAAGTCCAGGAACATCCGGTAGATGCCATAGGTCGGCGCGGTGGCCATGAACGTGATGTCCGGCCCCGGCCTGGTCCTGCCGTCGCCCGGCGTGCCCTGCGGGTGGACGTGCAGGTACGCCAGGTCGCCGTCCCGCAGGACCACCAGGTGGCCGAAGGCGGCGAGGTAGGGCTCCAGGTCGGTGACCGGCTTGCCGTCCTTGGCGATGCTGATCGTCAGGTTGCTCATCTTGCCCGCGGACAGCGAGCCCTTCATGGTCGCCGTGTAGCCGTCGACGGTGGCCGTGTTCGACACCGCCGGCAGCGCGTGCGGCTGGAAGTCGCCCGCGACCGACACGTCCGCGCCGACGACCGAGTTGTGGATGCCCCACAACGGGAAGAAGTCGGCGATGACCTTGTACTCGCCGGCCTCCGCGAAGGTCATCGGCACCCGCCACACGCCGTCCGGCCCGAGGTTGGGGTGCACGTGCTGGAAGTTGGTGAGGTCGCGCCGCGCGACGATCAGGTGCAGCAGCTTGTCGTGCTGTGCCTTGTACTTCACCAGCGGCGTGCCGTCGTACTGCAGGATCTGGAAGGCGAACGTGACCGGCTCGCCGGCCCGCACCGAGTCGGTGAGCACCTTGATCTGCATGCTCTCGCCGGTGATCTCCAGGCCGCTGGCCGCCGGCTCGACCTCCGTCGCCGTCGCGGCGGCCGGTGCGGGTGCCGCGGGCGGCGGGCCGACGACCCGGCCGACGACATAGGCGCTCCCGAAAACCAGCACAAGGGCGAGCGCGAACGCCCCGAGCTTCGTCAACGTCTTCATTGTTCCCGTCCCATGTGGACTACCCGGTTTCCCTGGCCTCGTGGCGAGAATAGGCAGTGCGCGTGCGTGCGGGCCAGGAAAACGAGCGTGAGGACCCCACCGCGCAAGTAAGGAATTACCGCCCGATGGAATCCTCGATGGTTGTCGGCGACTTGAATGGCAGAGATGAGGAGGCAGCCGCTGGTGGTGGCAGCGCGGCTGCCTGGCCGGTTTCCCGCGATCTGGTTCGTTGGCGCCACCGCCGGCGCGTCTGCCCCGCCCCGGCGGTGGGCCGGACCTTGGGCGCACCACTCGACTCCCAATGTCCGGCATCGGCATGCGCGCCGGCAAGGTCCGCACTCACCGACCGCTCAAGGGTTTCTCATTTGCCGGTCATGAATGGCTCACCGGTGCCGGCGTCATTCGTTGTCATGATAATTTCACGATTCGTGACCTTGGGGTTCCCGCGCGGTGACCTGCGATGCGACGCTCGGCGGCGACCGGTTTCCGACTCGGAGTGAGACCATGCAGTTCTCTGTTCTCGGTTCGACCGAGGTCACCGCGGGCGGCGTCCAGCTGGAGCTGGGCGGGGTCAAGCAGCGGGCGATCCTCGGGTACTTGGTGCTGCACGCCAACAAGGTCGTGCCGACAAGCCAGATCCTGCAGGCGATGTGGGAGGGCAACCCGCCCCCCACCGCACGCAAGATGGTCCAGAACGCGGTCTCGGCGATCCGCCGGATGCTCGCGAACCACGCCGACGCGCCGGCGCTGCAGACGCACGCCCCCGGCTACCAGCTGCGCGTCGACACCGAAGACGTCGACCTGTTCCGGTTCCGCGCACTCGTCCGCGAGGGCCGCGCCGCGATCACCGACGGCATGCCGGCCCACGGCGTGGAGCTGCTGCGCGACGCGCTTTCCCTGTGGCGCGGCCGGGCGCTGGCCGACCTGGTGGAGACCGGCATCTGCTGGTCCGAGCTGGCGGCCATCGAGGACGAGCGGCTGTCCGCGCTGGAGGACCGCCTGGACGCCGAGCTGGCGTGCGGGCGCCACCGCGAGATAACCCCGGAGCTGGAGGTCCTGACGGCGACCGAGCCACTGCGGGAGCGGCTGTGCCTGCAGTTCATGCTGGCGCTGTACCGCTCCGGCCGGCAGGCCGACGCGCTGCGGGTCTACCGACGGACACGCGAGGCGCTGATCGACGGCCTGGGCCTGGAGCCCGGGCGGGCGCTGCGGGAGCTACAACAGCGGATCCTCGAACACGACGCGGCCATCCAGGTCTCCGCTGTCGCGGCCTGACCCGTGCGTACGGACCAGCTCCGGCCGCTGCCCGAGCTGTTGAGGGCGGCGGCCAACCGCACCGGCATCGCGTTCGCGGACGTGCGGCGCGAGGTGACCCACGCGGAGCTGGCGGCACGCACGGAGCGGCTGGCCGGGCACCTCGCCGACCTGGGGGTGCGCCCGGCCGACCGCGTGGGCGTCCTGCTGGACGGCGTGGCGGGCGTGGAGAGCCTCCTGGCCGTGGTCCGCGCCGGCGCGGTGGCGGTTCCGCTGGACTCCACAGTGGACGGTCCGCTAGGTGACCTCCGCACGGTGATCACCGACGCCGCCGGCGCGGCCAGGGTGTCCCCGCGCACCCTGATAGTCGACGGCCCGTACGCGGGTGCCGCCCTCGACTACGAGATGCTGGCGACGACCGACCCGATCTCCTCGGCCCGCGACGGCATCGACCTCGACGGCGTGTCGTTCCTGTGCCACACGGCGGGTGTGACGGGACCACCCCGCGCGGTACCGGCCACACTGCGCAACGTGCTGTGGTCCTCCCTCGGCTCGTACGGGGATGTGCTCTCCGCGAACCACCGTCTGTTGTGGACGTTGCCGTTGCACTGCGGCGTGGCCCACGTGTTCGCCGCGGTGGCGACGGGTGCGTCGGTGTGGCTGGCCGCCGGCCTGAACAGCACCGAGGTCCGGCACGCGCTGGCCGAGCAGCAGAGCACCGTGGTGGCCGGGAACGCGGCGATGCTGACGGAGCTGCGACGCGTCGACGAGAGTGTCCGGTTCGGACTGCTGGTCGGCCCGGGCCGCCCGGACACGAAGCTCCCGCTGCTGACGGTGTACACGATCACCGAGGCGGCCGGCCCGGTGGCGATGAGCCGCCCCGGCCACGACGGCCTGGTCCCGCTGCCGGGCGTCACGGTCCGCCTGTCCGATGACGGCGAGATCCTGGTGAGCGGCCCGACGGTGACGGCAAGGCACAGCGGCTGGTACCACACCGGCGATCTCGGTGAGTTCGACGAGTCGGGCCGCCTGACGATCACCGGCCGCGCGACGGAGGAGATCCGGGTCGCCGACGAGGTGGTCCGGTTGGCGCGGGTCGACGAGGCGCTCCGCTCGGTGGCGGGCGTCCGCGACGCGGCGACGGCCCACGGCCCGGTCGCGTACGTGGTGGCCGACGGGGTCGACGCGGCGGACCTGTTCGCCGCGTGCCGAGCGGCGCTGCCGGCGGCGGCGGTACCGGCGGAGTTGTACGGCGTCCGAGAGATCCCCCGCACGGCAACGGGTTCCGCACTGAGACGCCGATTACCCGGCCTGCCGTCGCGCCTGCTCGGGGTGGCCGCCGGCACACACGACACGCTGTTCGCCCAACACTGGGAACCGCTGCCCGAGGTGACCGCGGAGCCAGGCGAATGGGCGGTCGCCGGCCCGGCGGAGCTGATGAGTGGCATGGACGCTCCCGGTTTCGTGGTCGACGACGTCACGATGCTGGCGGACCTCGTCACTTCGTGGCTGGCCGAGCACGCCGGCACCCGCCTGGTCCTGTTGACACACGGCGCGGTGCACGCCGGCGGCTACGCCCCCGACCCGTCGAGGGCGACGGCGTGGGGCCTGGGCAGCGCGCAGCAGCTGCGCCACCCGGGCCGCCTGGTGCTGGTGGACGCGGACGTGGTGACGTCCGACCTGCTCGCGGCGGCGGTGGCCTCCGGGGAGGACGAGCTGGCAGTGCGTGCCGGCGGCCTGCTGCGTCCCAACTACACGTCGGTGCCGGCCGCATCGGCCGGGCCGCCCCTGTACGGCACGGTGGTGCTGGTCAACGGCGAGCTGTCACTGGCCGAGCACCTCACCGCCGCCCACGAGGTGGACGGGCTGACGACGTGCCTCGACGAGTACCCGATCAACGCGGTGATCGGCGTGGACCTGCCCGCCGACGAGGCACTGGCCCTGCACGAGGCATCCCTCTCCCACAGCCTCGCGGCGTTCGTGCTGCTGTCCTCGGGCGCGGACGCCGCGGCGACCGCGGTGTGCGAGGCACTGGTCCGCCACCGCCGCGCGCTGGAGCTGCCGGCGGTGGCGGTGACGTGGACCCGCCCCGGCTTCACGGAGCTGCCGGCGTCCTGGCGCCCGGGCATGCTGGACGCGGCGCTCGCGGCAACGGAACCGTGCGTCATAGCGGGCCTACGCGGCAACCAGGCAGGCGACGCGGTACGCGCGGCCCTGCGCGAACGGGTACTGGCCGCCACCGATCGCCGCCAGGTGCTACTCGATGTCGTCCAGGCGGAGATCGCCGGCGTACTGGGCAAACCCGCGGAAGAACTGACCCTGGACTGGCTGACGACAGCAAGACTCCGCACCCGGCTCTGCGTGGCAACAGGCCTGGACCTACCGGCTCACGTGACGACGGACCACCCAACCCCAGCGACACTGGCCGACCACCTGCTGGACCGCCTAGGAATCCCCCTGGTAGACCCACGCCCGGAACCCACACCGTGGCAGGCAGAGCCGATAGCCATCGTGGCAATGGGCCACATAGAGCCAAGCTCGTGGCGAGGCCCGAACACGGCGGTGTTCCCGTCAGGCACGGCAGCGGCGTTGAGCCAGGCAGCACAGGCGGTGTCGTCGGGCGAGTGCACGACAGCGGTGGCCGGCATGCTGGTACTGGAGAGCCTGCCGGTCGCCACGGCGAACGCCCATCCGATTCTCGCCGTGCTGAGGGTGTCCGCGGAGTCCACTGTGGACGCGGCGGCGGTCGTGGAGGCGATCATGGTCTCCCGGGGCCGCGAGGTGACACTCCCCGGCCTGACGATAGAGGCGGCGCCCCCGGCCGAGTCGCCGGCAGTCCCACAGGTGCTGCCATGGCTCCTGTCCGCCGCGACGGAGCAGGAGCTCCACGAGGAAGCCGCGTGGCTGGCGACGACCGCCACGAACCTGGACGCGGCCTCGG
>Ga0164298_10000010_pt1 | contig 118545 bp, 104 predicted proteins | sample Whisoiple_216_MG_FD_109713 | JGI IMG/M metagenome (GOLD analysis project Ga0164298, IMG submission 109713) | Unamended control soil microbial communities from upstate New York, USA - Whitman soil sample_216_MG | ecosystem: Environmental > Terrestrial > Soil > Agricultural land ...
CTGCTGACCGTCACGCCGACCACGGACACGCGCCGGACGTGGGCGATGTGTCTCGGTATCGCGCTCCCACTGGCCGGAGCCGGCGCCATCGCGGCGGGTGCGATGGTCCTCGTCGAGAGTGTCCGCGACATCCCGCCCAGGGACCTGCAGTCCGCCGGCGAGCTGGCCCAGCTGCCGTTCATCCTCGCCGGCGCCGGGCTGCTCGGCGTCCTCGCCGCCCGCTGGCTGCGGTTCGCGGGTGGCGTGGTGGTCATGTTCGTCCTCGCGACCCTCGGCGGGGTGGTCGTGTTCGGGCGAATCGACCACGGTGTCTGGTGGATGTGGTGGTCGACGACGAGCACCGTCGAGGGTCGGGTGCCGGGGCCGGGTGAGCCGTGGCTCCATGCCGCCTACCTGGCCGGACTCTGCGCCTGCGCCACCGTGGCCGCCGTCTACCGCGACCGCGCACAGTGGCGGAGGCTGGCTCTCGTCGGTGGGCCGGTCCTGGCCGCCACGCTCGTCCTCGGCCTGCTCCAGCTGTCATGACACGGTCCGTGGCGTGGCAGCTCGTCCGCAGCGGCCACCTGGTGCGCAGCCTGCGCCTGGCGCCGAACGTGGCGGCTGTCGTCGGGGTCGCGGCGTTCTTGACCGCCCGCGGCGGCGACACGCACGACGTCGTCGGAGACCTGCGCGTGCTGGGGCTGCTGCTGGCACTGGGCAGCGGGTACGTGCTCGACGACGGCGCGGCGGAAACCCTGCAGGCCAGTCCGTACGGCCTGGCCCGCCGGCTCTGGCTGCGCATCGGCGCCGCCTCGGCCCTCGTCGGGCCGCTGTGGACGGTGCTGCTGGCCCGCTTCCTCCCCTCGGCGCCGGCCGGCGACCGGTGGGCCGTCGGCCTCGGCCTCACGGTCGAGCTCGCCGCCGCGCTCGCCGTGATCTGGGCCGTGGCCGCCTGGGGCCGCCGGCTCGGGGTCGAGCACCCCGGCATCGGCACCACTCCCGTGCTCCTGGCCGCCCTGCTGCTGGCGACGTCGACCCCACAGGCGCCGATGCTGGTCGGCGCCGGGGCACTGTGGATCCCGGCTCACCTGCGGTGGTCGGGAGTCCTGGCCGCCGCGACCTTCCTGCTCGTGGCCGCGACACGCGACCCGGCCGCTCGCCGGCGCGCGCCGCGACGCCACCCCGACCGAGCACGGTCTTCGTAGTGGAGGACCCCGGCGTGTCGATTTGGCGGGTGCGCCGCGTCGTCCCTGTGTGAGGTGCCCCTGCCGGTGCGGGCGCCCGGACACAGGGAGACGGCACATGACCGAGCAGGCCACCGTGGTGGTGCCCGGCGAGCGGGCGGTGAGTGGGCCCGTGGCGGCGCGGGCGGGGTGGGCGATCACCGGGGTGTTCTTCGTCAACGGGTTGCTCATCGCCACCTATCTGGTGCGGATTCCCGCACTGAAGGTGGCGTCGGGGCTCACCGAGTCGCGGCTCGCGATCGTGCTGACCTGCTTCTCGGTGGCCGCGCTGCTCGCGATGCAGTCCGTCGGCGCGCTGGTCGCGCGGTTCGGCAGCGTCCGGGTCATCCGGGTCACGCTCGCCGCGTTGCCGTTCGCGCTCGCCGGGATCGGCGCGGCGGGCGACGTCGCCCAGCTGGCCGTGGCCGTGACGCTGGCCGGGGCGGTGCACGGCATGCTGGACGTGGCGATGAGCTCGCACGCGGTCGCGGTCGAGCGGCTGCTCGGGCGGCCCGTCATGAACCGGTGCCACGCCGCATGGGGGACCAGCTCCATCGTCGCCGCGCTGACCGGCGCGGCCGCCGCCGGCATCCCGGTCTGGGCGCACACCGCGGGGGTGGCCGCCGTCGCGTTGCCGGCCGGGGCCGTGGTCGGCCGGTGGTTGCTGCCGGCCGGGGCGGACCGGGAGCCGGCCGGTGAGAAGCCGAGGCGGAGCTGGCGTACGGGGTGGACGCCGCCGGTGCTGGTGTTCGGGTCCATCGGTCTCGTGCTGATGCTCTGCGAGGCGGCCGTCGTCAGCTGGAGCGGTGTCTTCCTGCACGAGGACCGCGGCGCGACGCTGGCCGTGGCGGCGTTCGGCTACGGCGCGTTCGCCCTGTGCCAGACGCTCGGCCGGCTCGGCGGCGACCGGCTGACCGAGCGCTTCGGTCGCGCACGGGTGTTCCGGGCGCACGCCTGCGTGGTCGTGGCCGGGTTCACGATCGTCGTGCTGAGCCCGTCGCAGTACGTCGCGCTCGCCGGGTTCGCGGTGCTCGGCTACGGCACGTCCGTCCTGGTGCCGCTGATCTTCAGCGCGGTCGGGCACCTCGGTGGCGACGGCGCGGCCACGTTCGTCGCCCGCGTCGCGACGTTCACCTACACCGGGATCCTGACCGGACCGGCGCTGACCGGCTGGCTCGGCCAGGCGATCGGCCTGGGATGGACCTTCGCGGCACTCATCCCGCTCGTCGTCGCCGTCGCACTCGGCGCCGGAGTGCTGAGAACCCCCGTCGGGTCGGGTCGTCGGGGATAGGAGCGAGGGCGGGGGGCCGGCACGACCGGCCCCCCGCGAACCTCTGTCAGCTCACCTGCTCGTCGCGGGTCGCACGGTGGTGGCCGGCGCGATCACCGTGTTGTCGGACGGCAGCGCGTCGCGGACGCCGCCGGGCTCGGCGACCGCCTTGAACACCACGGTCCCTTCCGCCAGGTCGGCGTCGAGCGAGTCCCCGGTGTAGACGGCCTGGACGGTGTCCCACTCGAAGCTGGTGCGTGCCAACGTGATCGACTCCGTGCGTGGCGCGGTGAAGGCGAACCACGCCGACGGCGCACCGCTGGACGAGCCGCAGGACGGGTTGGGCTCGCCCGGTTCCGAGGTCGCCTCCGCTAGGGCGACCTCGGCGGCGGCGGGCACGGTCGTGAGTGGTGTGGCGCCGGCGAAGGCGTCGTTGTCGGGCGGAGCGGCGCTGGCCACCCCCGGAAGCAGTGTGGTGACCCCCACCGCCGCGGTGACGATGGTCGCCACGCGCGCACGTGTATGAGGTCTGTCGGACGGTCGCATCGATTCTCCCCAGAGTCCTGGCCGGCGTCGCATGCCCCGCCACGCGTCGCGAGGCGTGCCGATAGCGGAATTGTCGACGCCGAGCGGACCGCGCACCACGAAGTTCGACCGGCAAAGCCGCTCCGGAGGTCTCGACGGACTCACCGGCCGCCGCGACGCGTCCTGGCACCGTAAACCGTTCGCGTGCGGTCCTAGTGTTGGCGGTGTGCCCGCCGAGTCGGTACTGGTGAACTTCGTCTACTGCCATCCGGTCGGTCACGCGGTGGAGGCCCTGCAGTACTCGCTCGGCTACCGTCGCGCCGACCCGGAACGGCGTGTCGGCGTGGTGTTGCTCGAGAAGACGGCCGTGGAGCTGGCGTCGTGGTGCGAGCACATCGACGAGGTGTACACGGTGGACGTCGACGTGTTCGAGCCACCGCGCCATGACGTGCTCGCGCACGTGCCGGCCGAGTGGGACTGGGTCGTCGACGATCCGCGCGGCCACCAGCGGTGGCAGCATGACCTGTTCCCCGGCCTGGCCGGTTACTACGAGCTGGCCGCCCAGCACTTCCGTGCGGGCCGGGGGCACCTTCAGGTCGGTGCGCCGCGACCGTCGTACCGGCCGAGGAACCGGCTCGAGCTGAAGCTGCCCGGCGAGGCGCGACGCTGGGCAGCCGAGCTCCTGCCGGACGACGGTCCCACGATCGCGGTGCTCCCCGGCGGCAGCAGCCCGCGGTGGCGGTACCCGTCGCTGGCCGGCTGGCACAGTGTGTTGAGTGCCTTCGCGGAGCGCTGGCCGACGGCGCGGTTCTGCCTGGTGGGCAAGCTGGCCGAGGACGGCCGCACCAGCACCACGTTCACCCGCGAGGAGTTCGCCGCCATGGCGGCGACGGTGCCGGACGTGGCGTGGGCGGTGGACGTCCCACTGGCGCGACAGCTGGCGGCGGTGGAGCGTTGCGACCTGTTCCTGTCCCCGCACACGGGTTTCGCCTTCGCCGCGATGGCGGTCGGCACCCCGTGGCTGGCGCTGGCGGGCAACGACTGGGCCGAGTACTACTTCAACCCCGGCGTCCCGTTCTACTCGGTCCTGCCCGACCTGAAGCGCTTCCCGAGCTACGTCATGCTCGGCAACGAACCGGACCCCGTCGAGGACGATGGCCCGCGCTCACCGAGCATGTCGGCCGAACGCATAGCCGAGGACCTCCCGGAACTGCTCGACGGCGCGACCTGGCTGTTGAGCGGCGAGGCCGACTTCGAATCCGCGATGCGCGACCACTTCCGCCGCCTGGTCCCACTCTTCGACGGCCGCACGGACGCGATCTTCTCCGTCGACAACCTGCACCTGCCGTACGTGTGACCACTCCGCCGACGAGTGCGGAGAAGCCGTGTCGTGGGTCAGTTTCGGGAGAGTCGCCGGGTGGCGAGGGTGAACGTCGCGGCCGAGATCAGCAGCAGGGTGACCGTGGCCGGCACGTGGAGTCCGTCGCCGGCCCAGGGGGAGCGGATGGCGTCGAGCAGCAGTCCGGTCGGCGTCCATGAGGTGACGGCGTTGAGCGCGTCGGGGAAGACGCCGGGCGGTGGGCCGCCTCCCACGAGCAGGAACGTGCCGAAGAACAGCAGCAGGCCGAGCCCCTGTGCGGAGCGGGCGCCGGGCAGGATCGACCCCAGCAGGGTGCCGATGCCGCCGAAGGCCAGGATGCCCGCCGCGAACGCGACGACGACACCCGCGGCGGACGCGGGGGCCGGGATGTCGAACATCAGGTAGGCCAGCACCAGCATGACCGCCGCCGCGAAGACCGCCAGCAGCGCGAGCACCGCGGCCTGGGAGGCGACCACGGCGCCGGACGGGATCGCCGCCGCCCGGAAACGGCGGAGCACTCCGCGTTCGCGGTATCCGGCGAGATGCGACGGTGTGCCCATGAACCCCATCATCGCGATCGAGGCGCCGAGGTACGCGGTGACGTAGAACTGGGTTCCGTCCAGGTTGGCGAACACGGGGCCGCCGTGCTTGCTGAATGCGGCGGCCAGCATGACCATCAGCAGCAGCGGGAACATCAGGGTCAGCACCAGCACGAGCGGCTCTCGCCCCAGCAGTTTGACCTCGGTCCAGGTCAGGTAGCGCGTCACGACGAAACCTTCTCGCTCAGTCGGTGCCCGGTCATGGACAGGAAGACGTCCTCGAGCGACGGATAGTGGGTGCGGTAGTCGACCGGGCTGACGCCGCGCTCGACCAGCGCGGCGGCGACGCGGACGGCGGCGGCGCTTTCCCCGGTGACCGTGACCTGCCCACCGCGGGCGGTGGCCGACTCGACGCCGGGTACCGCGAGCAGGTGGTCCGGCCGGTACCCGTCGGTGGTGCTGAACGTGATGGTGACCGGTCCGCCGTGGTGTGCGGTCAGCGCGGCGGGGGTGTCGCAGGCGACCACCTGGCCCCGGTCCATGACGGCCACGCGGTCGCACAGCGTCTCGGCCTCGTCCATGAAGTGGGTGACCAGCACGACCGTGGTGCCGCGCTCCCGTACCTGGTGGAGCAGGTCCCAGGTCGCGTGCCGGGCGCTGGGGTCCAGCCCCGTGGTCAGCTCGTCGAGCAGCACGAGCTCCGGATCACCGAGCAGCGCCAGCGCGACGAACAGCCGTTGTTGCTCACCACCGGAGAGCGAACCGAACGCGCGGTCGCGGAGCGGGGTCAACCCCCAGGTCGTCATGGTGGCCGCCACGTCGACGGGAGTGTGGCGAGCACGGGCGAACAGCGTGACCGCCTCGCCCACCCGCAACCGGTCCGGCAGGGCGGAGGACTGCAGCTGGGAGCCGATGCCGCGGCGCAGCCGGTTCTTCTCGCGCGCCGGGTCGAGCCCGAGCACCGAGACCTCCCCGCTGGTTCTGTCCCGCAGTCCCTGGAGGATCTCCACGACCGTCGTCTTGCCGGCGCCGTTGGAGCCCAGGATGCCGAAGATCTCACGCCGCCGGACCTCGAACGAGACCCCGCGCACGGCCTCGGTCCGCCCGTAGGCCTTGTGGAGATCCGCCACGCTGACGACGGTGTCCGTGCCGAGCTGGTCCTCGAGTCCGGACGACTCTTCCGCGATGAGCACCCGTCAAACCTGCGCCACCGGTCGCGAATTTCACTTGCGCTTGCCTTGCATCACGGCGTGCGGCCGAGCCGGCCCGTTGGTTCGAGCACGAGGACCGGGATCTCCCGGTCGGTCCCGCGCTGGTAGTCCGCGTAGTCGGGGAACGCCGCCACCGCCCGGTGCCACCATGTCGCCTTCTCGGTTCCGGTCACCTCGCGGGCGTGGTACTCGCGGGTCGTCGTGCCGTCCTGGAGGTCGACGACCGGCTCGGCCAGCACGCTGCGGTACCAGTCCGGGTTGGTCGGTTCCCCGCCCTTGGACGCGACCGCCGCGTAGTGGCCATCGTGCTCGACGCGCATCACCGGCGTCTTGCGAACCTTGCCGGTGCGTGCGCCACGGTAGGTCAGCAGCACCATCGGCCGGTCCTTCATCGTGACGCCGTCCGTCGTGCCCGTGCGCATGATCTGGTCCACGTGCTCGCGGACCCAGCCCAGCGCGCTCGGCTCGTAGTCTCGCCTGCGGCGCCGGGTGTCCACATTGGACGTCAAGGTCCGCAGGATGCCGGGCAGGGCGGCCACGGTCTGCGCCGGCAGGCCCGTGACGGTCTCCGCCGCCAGGTCGCACCACAGCCGCTTCACCCGGTCGGCCAGCACCTTCCCGCCGTCGGTCAGCTCGACCACGCTCGCGCGCCGGTCGGCCGCCGCCGGCGTGCGGCGCACGTGTCCGGACGTCTCCAGCTTGCGCGTCATCAGCGTGACGCTCGGCGGCTCGATGCCGAGCGCGTCGCTGAGCTGCGCCTGGATCATCGGGCCGGTCCGCGCCAGTTCGAGCAGCAGCACCTCCTGCCCCGGGTGCAGGCCGAGCGGTGTCAGCAGCGCCGCGGCGCGTGCCCGGTGTCGCAGGCTCAGGACGCGAATGGCCTGGTTGACGGCGTCGGCCTGCTCGAACTCCACGATGACCATCCTCCTGGCAAGTTAGTTACGCGCATAACGTTATGCGCGTAACTAACTCGGGGCAAGGCCCGTCTCCCGCACGGTGAGGCGGCCGACCGCGGTGACGCGGCCGCCGCGGTCCCGAACGGAGACCTCGCGTGGCGAACCGGATCCGGTGCTCCGCACCACCAGACCCTGGTGGTCGAACAGCGGCGAGACGAGGCGGTAGTCGATCGCCGTGGCGGTCGCGCCGGTCCTGCGCACGGACTCCGCCATCGCCAGCGCCTGCAGCGGACCGTGGGTCAGCAGGCCTGGATAGCCCTCGACGTCACGGGCGTAGTCACGGTCGTAGTGGATGCGGTGGGCGTTGTAGGTCAGGGCCGAGAACCGGAACAGCAGCGTCGGGTCCACGGGCAGCGACCACTCGCCCTCGTCGAGCGGCACCGGCGTGACCGCGACGGTCTCGGCGGGCGTGGCCGCGGCGTCGCGGTAGACGACGTCCTGCTCCTCGACGACCTTGACCTCCCCGTCCTGGCCGATGGTGTGGCGGACGACGACGAACGTCAGCCGGCCCGTGCGCCCCTCCTTGTCGGTCGTCGACACGACCTCGGTGCGCCGCGTCGCTTCTCGCCCCACGACGAGCGGCGCGACACGCGTGACCCGGCCACCGGCCGCCATGCGGCGGCGCCCCGGCCCGGGCGGCACCGGGAGCACGCCACGCACGGGATGCCCCTCCACGCCGAGGTCCGCCTGGCGCGGTCGCTCCAGCAGGTAGACCCAGTGCCACAGCAGCGGCAGCCCGTCGGTCTCCAGGTCCGGCGGCTCGACGTCGAGGAGCCGGGCGAGCGCCACGGCGGGTTCCGGGCACAGCACCTCGGTGTGCTCGAGGTGCCCGGTCATGAGCCGAACTCGGCGCGGAGCGTGTCGTTGTGCTCGCCGAGCCTCGGTACGGCCCCCAGCACCGGTTCCTGCCCGGCGATCGTGACGGGCGGCAGCAGCGCCTGGACCATCCCACCCGGCGCGCGAACCGGCCGCCAGCGATCCCGCGCCACGAGCTGCGGGTGCGTCAGGATCTCGGCCGGCCGGCGCAGGCGCGCGCAGGCGAGACCCGCGCCGTCGAGCAGCGCGATGACACCGTCGGCGTCGTGCGGGGCGAAGGCCGACTCGATCAGCGGAGTGATCAGGTGGTCGTTGACGACACGTTCGGGGTTGCGGGCGAAACGCGGGTCCAGCGCCAGCTCGGGCCGCCCCAGGACCTCCCGGCACAGCCGGACCCACTCGCGATCGCTTTGGACACCGAGGAAGACCTGGTTCCCGTCGCCGGTCGCGTAGGGACCGTAGGGCGCGATGAACGCGTGCCTCGCACCGGTCCTGCGTGTCGCCGACCCGCCGTACACCGCGTGGTACGCCGGCTGGACCATCCACTCCGCCAGCGCGTCGATCATCGCGACCTCGACCGTCGCGCCGACGCCGTGCGTGGCCCGCTGGAGCAGCGCGCTCAGGATGCCCGAGTAGGCGTACATGCCCGTCGCGATGTCGGCGACCGAGATGCCGACCTTGCAGGGCTCGTCCTCGCTGCCGGTGGCGTCGACGAGCCCCGCCTCGCACTGGATGAGCAGGTCGTACGCCTTCTTCGTCCGGTAGGGGCCGTCGGGTCCGTAACCCGAGATCGAGCAGTGGACCAGCTCGGGGCGCGCCGCCCGCAGCGTCGCCGCGTCGAGACCGAGCCGTTCGACCGCGCCGGGCACGAGGTTCTGGATCACGACGTCCGCCGCGTCGACGATGGCGTCGAGCACCCGCCGGTCGCTCTCGTCCTTGATGTCCAGCTCGATCGACTCCTTGCCGCGGTTCAGCCACACGAAGTAGCTGGAGTCCCCGTGGACCGTGCGGTCGTAGCCGCGGGAGAAGTCACCCTCGCCGGGACGCTCGACCTTGATGACCCGTGCGCCGAGGTCGGCGAGCTGCCGCGTGGCGAAGGGCGCGGCGACGGCCTGTTCGAGCGCGACGACGGTCGTTCCGTCAAGAGGGAGCATGGGCTGCCTTTCCTGCCTGGAGGATCGCTGACGCGGTCGCGCACGGGCTTGTCGACCAGGTCGTCACCGCACCGGGTTGCGCTTGATGAGCTGGCGTGCGATCACGTCGCGCTGGATCTCGTTGGTTCCCTCGCCGACGATCATCAGCGGCGCGTCGCGGAAGTACCGCTCGACGTCGAACTCGGTCGAGTAGCCGTACCCGCCGTGGACGCGCACCGCGTCGAGCGCGATCTTCATGGCCGTCTCCGACGCGAACAGCTTCGCCATCCCCGCCTCCATGTCGGCCCGCTCGCCGGAGTCGTAGCGGCGGGCGGCGTACCGCACGAGCTGCCGGGCGGCCGTCAGCTGGGTCACCATGTCGGCGAGGAGGTTGCCGACCGACTGGTGCTGCCAGATCGGTCGACCGAAGCTCTCGCGTTCCTGGCTGTAGCGCACCGCGGCCGCCAGCGCGGCGGCGCCGACGCCGACGGCGCGCGCCGCCACCTGGATGCGACCGATCTCGAGTCCCCGCATCATCTGCGCGAAGCCCTGCCCCTCCACCGTGCCGAGCAACGCGGTCCGGGGCACCCGGAAGTCGCTGAAGGACAGCTCGCAGCTCTCCACGCCCTTGTACCCGAGCTTCGGCAGGTCCCGGGACACCTCGAACCCGGGACCCTTCTCGACGAGCAGGATGCTGATACCCCGGTGCCTCGGGTGCGCGTCCACATCGGTGCGGCACAGCAGCGCCACCAGCTGGGACCGGCGGGCGTTCGTGATCCAGGTCTTGGACCCGTCGATCACGTAGTCCTCGCCCTCCTTGCGTGCCACGGTGCGCAGGGCCTGGAGGTCGGATCCGCCGCCTGGTTCGGTGAGTGCCATCGTCGCCCGGACCTCGCCGGTGGCCATCCTCGGCAGGTAGTGGTCCCGCTGCTCCCGCGTCCCGTAGCTCACCAGGAGCTTCGCGACGACACCGTGTCCGCCCACGGCTCCGGCGAGGCTCATCCAGCCGCGCGCCAGCTCCTCGGTCACCGCGGCGTAGCAGGAGGTGGAGACACCGGCGTCGTGCCACGGCTCGGGGACGGCGAGCCCGAAGATGCCCAGCCGCTTCATCTGCTCGATGAGCGACTCGGGATAGGTGTCGGCGTGTTCCAGCTCCCGCACCACGGGCTCGACCTCGTGGTCCACCCAGTCACGCACGACGTCGACGATCGCGGCCTCATCCGCGCTGAGCTCGTACATGGTCGGCCTCTCGCAGCTCGTTGACGGACCACTCCATCTTGCTTCGTCCGCGCGCTGGAGGACGAGTTCGGGTGTCGCCCTGTTCGACCGCACCCACCAGGGCATGACGCTCACGCCGGCTGGCGAGATCCTGGCCGACCGCGCACGACGCGCCCTGCTCGAACTGGAACGTGCCCGCGCCGAGATCCGGCCGACCCCGGCACACGTCCAGGGCATCGTGACGATCGGCCTGCGTCGATCTCACGGTCGCGTGCCAGACCAACTCGACGCTCGTCCAGAAGAAGCTCGTGACCACCGCGAACGTGTGGACCGTCCTCCCCGCCGCAGGCGTCGCCGAGGACGTGTCGGCCGGTCCCCTCACCGGTGGCCCCCTCACCGGTCCCGCGGTCTCCCGCACCATCGTCCTCGCCCTGCGACAGGGCGGCCGAGTGCCGCCCGCCGTCGAGGTCGTCGCCGGCGAGGTCGGCCGGGTCGCGCGGCGGTTGGTCGAGAGCGGCTCGTGGCCGACGGCACGCATCGTCACGCAGCAGGATCGGTTGGGGAGTGACCACCCGATCGAGTGGACGTCCCGTGCTGGCGACTGACACCGGTTGCGGTGATTCTCGGAAACTTGGAGCCTGTTATTCGCTAACTCATCGAATTTCAACCAACCCGCGGAGGCCATGATGGCTGGCAAAACGGCGGATCCCGTCGAGCTGAAGATCGAGTACGAATTCGACAAACTGGACGGCAACCACGACGGCTACATCGAATGGTCGGACTACGAAGCGCTGGTCGGCCGCTACAAGAAGACGGCGAAGGTCAACGAGAACGACCGCCGGGTGCGGGCGCTCGAGGCGTTCTACCGGATGCACTGGCTGGAGCTGCTGCGACACGCCGACATTCACGAGGATCGCCTGTCGAAGACGCAGTACGTGACCGCGACCCGGCTCGCCACGTCCGACGAGAACCGGCTCAAGGTCAGCGAGGTCGGTGCTCATGTGATCTTCGATCTCATCGACGTCGACGGTGACGACGCGATCAGCAACGAAGAGCTCACCCGATTCCTCGACAGCGTCTGGAAAATCGACAAGAGCGACGCGGTCTACGGCCTCGACGCGTTGGGCTCGGAACGCAGCAAGAGGATTTCGCGGGACGATTTCGTGAATGGCATCAACGAGCACCTCGAGTAGTCCCGCCGGACCGCGAGCGGGTGCCGATTCGGTCGCGGTGAAGTCGCCAGGGCGAGCTGGCGAACGGGTTCGGGACGGCGTGCGGTGCGGTCGCGGCGATGGGTCGTCGTGGCCGCACCGCTGTCATGACCGGGTCGCCGTCACCACCGCACGAGCACCCGGGTCAACCCGCCCACCACCAGGCCTTCCCGGACCGCCAGAGCGGCGGCCGGCTCCGCGAGCTCGAGCGTGGGGAGCCTGCGCAGCAGCACCCGCAGCACGGTTTGCAGCTCGACCCTGGCGAGCGCCTGCCCGACGCAGGAGTGCGGTCCGATGCCGAACGCGAGGTGCTGGTTCGGGGTGCGGTGCAGGTCCACGCGGTCGGCGCCGGTGAACGTGCGGTCGTCCCGGTTGGCCGCGCCGATGCTGCACACGACCGTCGTGCCGGCGGGCAGCGTGTGGTCGCCGACCTCGACGTCGGCGGAGAGGTGACGCGGAATCCCGAAGCCCGGGTCGGGATCGAAGCGCAGCATCTCCTCGACGGCGGTGCGCACCAGTTCCGGGTCGGCGAGCAGCCGCGCCCACCGGTCCGGCTCGGCGAGCAGGTGCGCGACCATCTTGCCGATCATGCCGGCGGTCGTCTCGTAGCCGGCCACCAGCAGGCCCTGGCTCGTGGCGATGAGCATCTCGTCGGTGAGCAGCCCGTCGAACTCGTCGGTGAACCTGATGAACTCGCTGATCAGGTCGTCGCCGGGGTCGGCTCGCTTGGCGGCGATGTGCTTCGCGAAGTACTCGCCGAACTCCGCCTGTGCGGCGTCGATCTCCGCCTGCGTGTACCTGGTCATGCTGAGCATGGTGTCCGACCAGTACGCGAACCGGTCCCGGTCGGTGCCCGGCACCCCGAGCTGGTCGCAGATCACCGCCGCCGGCAACGGAAACCCGAGTACCGCCAACAGGTCCACCGGTGCGCCGCGCTCGATCATCGCGGTGACGAGCGACTCGGCCGTCTCCTCGATGCGCGGCTGGATGGCCTGCACGCGTCTTGTCGTGAACGCCCGGCTGATGACCCGCCGCCAGCGCTGGTGCAGGACGTCCTCGGTCAGCTTCTCCCCGAAGACCCCGCCCTCCTCGTTCGCGGTGACGCGTGCGGCGTCAGCGGTGTCGGGGTGCCGGGTGAACCGCGGGTCGGAGAGCATCTGCCGCACGTCGTCGTACCGGGTGAGCAACAACGCCTGGTCGCCGCTGGGCAACCGCACCCGCACCACGGGTTCGCCGGCCCGCAGCCGCGCCCATTCCGGCGGTGGGCTGAGCGCGTCGGGCAGGCGGAACGGGTAGGTGGGCACGCTATCGGTCATGAACAGAACTCCCGTCGAGGCGGACCTCCGCCAGGGTCGCGTTAGGACGATAACGGCATGGCGGTGTCCCCGCGAGCCAGCGCGTCGAACCCGGTCAGACCGTCGTTTGTGGACACATCGGCGGCCGACCCGACTGCGCGAGGTAGTGGTCGAGCAGGCGGTGCAACGCACGCCGCATCGAGTGACGGTCCAGTCCGCGCGCGTTCCCCCTGACATAGGCCCGAACCAGGGGGTGCAGCCGGTAGCGGCCCGGCGCGGTCTGCACCAGCAGCCGGGCGTCGACGAGGTCCTCGAGCAGCCGGTCGGCCGCCGGGACGCTCACCTGGGCGAGTGCGGCCGCGGCCGGCGGTCGCACGTCGGTGCCGAGATGCAGGCCCAGCAGGTCGAGCATCCGGCGCTGGTCGTCGCCCAGTGCCGTGCGGGACACCGCGAGCGCGGTGACGAGGTTCGGCGCCGCCGCGTCCAGCTCGGCGAGCAGGGCGCGTTCGTCGGCAAGCCGTCGCACCAGATGCGCGACCGTCCACGTGGGACGGTCGCGTAGCCGGTCGGCCGCGGCCCGCACCGCGAGCGGCAGCCCGCCGCACAACCCGACGACCGCGGCGACCTGCGTGCCGGGTTCGGCGGGCCGGCCGCTCACCGCGGCGAAGAGGGCCGCGGCGTCGTGCTGGGGGAGCACGCCGAGCGACAGCGGGAAGGCCTGGCCGAGCCCGGGAAGGCGGCGCCGGCAGGTGATCAGCACCCGGCTCGCGCCAGCCCCGGGCAGCAGCGGCACGACCTGGTCGGCGCCGTGCGCGTCGTCGAGTACGACGACCACCCGCCGCCACGCCACCGTCGAGCGCCAGAGCGCCGCCCGCGCCTGCGGGTCCGGCGGGATGGCCGGCGCGGGCACGTGAAGCGAACGCAGCAGCTGGAACAACGCCTCGGTGGCCGGCAGTGGCGGCATGCCGGGGGTCGAGCCGCGCAGGTCGAGGAACAGCACGCCGTCCGGGTGGTCCGGCGCCAGCCGGTGCGCCGCGGCCACTACCAGCGCGGTCTTGCCGGCGCCCACCATGCCGTCGACCACGACCACGCGGTGGTCCGCGGCGAGCACGGCGAGCTCGGCCGTGCGCCCGGCGAACGGGGCGGGAGCGGCGGGTAGCTGGGCCGGCGGCGCGCCGGGCATGGCGACCGTCGCCGGATCGTCGCCGAGCAGCCGCAGGTGCAGCTCACGCAGCTCGGCGCCGGGTTCGAGACCGGTCGTGTCTACCAGCGCGGTACGCGTGCGCTGGTAGACGTCGAGCGCCTCGGCCCTCCTGCCGCACCGGTGCAGGGCGAGCATGAGCATCCCCGCCCTGTCCTCGGCGAGCGGGTCGTGCGCGAGGAGCGCGCGTAGCTCACCGACCAGCTCGGCGTGCTCGCCGGCCGCGAGCCGGGCACGCAGCAGCCGCTCGCGGACGTACTCCCGGCGCGCCTCCAACCTGGTGACCTCGGCGTCGAGCAGCGGTCCGGCGGCGACGTCGGCCAGCGCGGGCCCGCGCCACACCGCGAGCGCCCTGGCCAGGTGCGTGCTGGCCGTGTCGGCGTCGGCCGCCCGCTCACCCGCCGCCGCGTGCGTGGTGAACTCGGCGAGGTCGAGCTCACCCGGCCGGACGGTGACCACGTGACCTTCTGCGCCGGTGCGCAACCGGGACACCGGTTCGCCGGGCACGTGCAGCGCGCGCCGAAGCCGGGTCAGATAGGTGCGGAGGTTGGAGCCGGCCGAGCTCGGCGTGTCCGTCCACACCAGACGCACCAGCGTCCTGGTGCCCACCTCGACGTTGGCGTGCAACAGCAACGCGCCGAGCACCGCACGCTGCCGTGGGCCGCCGAGCGGCGCCGGCCTGCCGGCCACCCGCATCTCGACCGGGCCGAGCACCCGGAACTCCACTGGCGACGTCACGTCACCGACTATATGCGGATCGTGTGCACCGCCATATGCCCCGCTTCGGTGAGACTGCTCGGGAACACGACCACGGAGGAGAGCACCCTGATGTCGCTCACCGAGGAGACGTACGAGCGGAACGCGTACCGCGGCGGGGTCGAGCCGGTGCCGATCGACGCGCTGCGGGCGGGCGAGTCGCCCCGGCTCGCGGGCGAGTGCCCCGACCACGTCCGTGCCCTCGCCGAGGCGGAGGCGCCGCTGCCCCCGATCGTGGTGCACCGGCAGACGATGCGGGTGATCGACGGCATGCACCGGCTGCGTGCGGCGGCGCTGCTGGGCCGCCAGGAGGTCGAGGTCCGCTGGTTCGACGGCGACCCGGACGACGCGTTCGTGGTGGCCGTCGAGGCGAACACGGCCACCGGGCTGCCACTGTCCACAGCGGACCGCAGGGCGGCCGCGGCGCGGATCGTCAGCACGCACCCGGCCCGCTCGGACCGCTGGGTCGGCAGCGTCACCGGGCTCGCCGCGACCACCGTGGGCGCGATCCGCCGCTGTTCGACCGTCCAGGATGGACAGTCGAACAGCAGGGTCGGCAGGGATGGCAGGGTCCGGCCGCTCGACGGCACCGGCGGGCGGCTGCTCGCGGCCGAGCTGATGCGTGCCGACCCCGGCCGGTCGCTGCGGGAGATCGCCCGGGCCGCCGGCATCGCCCCGTCGACGGCGCTCGACGTCCGCAACCGGCTGCGCGTGGGCGCCGACCCGCTGCCAGCGGGCCGCACGACGTCCAGGACGCCGGACGCCGAGGCCCCGCGGGTGCCCGGCGTCGACCCGGTCGCGGTGCTCGACGCACTGCGCAACGACCCGTCCCTGCGGTTCACCGAGAGCGGCCGCGGCCTGCTGCGCTGGCTCGGCCTGCACGTCATGGACGACCGCGCGGCCACCGTCGTGATCGGTTCCCTCCCACCGCACTGCGCGGGGTCCGTGGCCGCCCTCGCCAGGCACAACGCGGAGTTCTGGGGCGTGTTCGGTGACCGGCTCGCCGAGCTGGCGGGCGACCAGGCGCGGCCGAGACCACGTGTCCGGCCGGACGCCCGTGGGGATGCCGGCGGGGCGGGGGAGACGGCATGCACCGGCGCGGCGACCCGGTCCTGATCACCGGCGGCTGTGGGTTCATCGGCACCCACCTCGCCGGCCACCTCGCGGCCCGCGGGATGTCGGTGGTCGTCGCCTACTGAGAGAACTGGGCCGGCGCCGACCCGAGGGTGTGCGCGGTGCGGCTGGACGTCGCCGACGCCGACGGCTGCCGCGAGCTCGTGCGGTCGGTGCGGCCCGCCGTCGTCTACCACCTCGCCGCCGCCGCCACGATCGACGCGGCGTTCGCCGACCCGCACGGCTCGTTGCGTACCAACGTCTGCGGCACCGCCGCCATGCTGGAGGCGACCCGGGCGGCGGCCGGCGGAGCCCGGTTCGTGCTCACGTCGACCGACAAGGTCTACGGCGAGCTGCACGGCGACGCCTACAGCGAGAGTTCACCGCTCGCCGCGTGCGGCGTCTACGACGTCGGCAAGCAGTCGGCCGACGCGATCACCCGGCTCTACGGCGCCGAGCTCGGCCTCTCGGTGGCGATCCTGCGCCTGTGCAACGTCTTCGGGCCCGGTGACCCGCACACCGCGAGCCGGGTGGTGCCCCGGTCGCTCGACCGGATCTTCGATCCCGGCGGGCCGCTGCCACCGCTGGTCTACGCGGGGGCGCTGCGCCACGGCCGCGACTACGTGTTCGTCGACGACGCGGTGCGCGCGCTGGTCGCCGTCGGGTTCGACGCGCGCGCCGACGGCGAGGTGTTCAACATGGCCGCCGCCGCGCACCGCACCACCCGCGCGCTGGTCGAGGAGATCGTCGCCCGCAGCGGCGCGGCGTGCGCCGCCACCGACCCCGGCCGTGCCGCCGCGATCGCCGCCAACGGCTACACGGTCGTCGCCGGCTCACCCGCCAGGGCGCTGGACCGGCAGCACTGCGACGCGAGCCTGCTGCGGACCCGGCTCGGCTTCCGGCCCGCCGTCCCGCTCGGCACGGGCCTCGACCGCACGATCTCCGCGGTGATGGCCGGAAGGGGGTGCCCGGCCACCGTGCCGGAGGCACCGTCGAACGGCCCCGCCCGTGGCTACCGTCGGCCCGCCCACACCTGAACGGAGGCGCGCGTGGACCTCGTCGCGACACGGAGCCGGGCGGAGAAGGCAGCCGGCCGGGGACTTTCCCACCTGTGGGACCGGCAGCGGGAGAACGGGTCCTGGGTGGACCGCCTGTCCTCCTCCACGGTGGCAACCGCGCTCGGCGCGCTGTCGCTGCACCGCGCGGACCCGGACGGGCACCGGGACCGGATCGCCGCCGCCGTCCGGTGGTTGCGGGCGAGCCAGCGGGCCGACGGCGGCTGGAGCATGGCCGACGCGGAGCCGCCGAGCAGCCCCGGCATGACGGCGTTCGGCATCGCCGCGCTGCACGAGATCGACCGGGACGGCTCCCGCGCCACGCTGGACCGCGGCTGGGCGTTCCTCGACGCCAACGACGCCGAGAACGTCATCCCCGGCCTGCGCGGCGAGGCACCCAGGACGTGGCCGGCCGCGCTGCCGACGATCTGGGGACTCGTCGGGCTGCGCGACCCGCGTGAGCAGCCCGACCAGCCGGTCGAGACGGTGCTGCTGCCGCCCCGGCTGCGCGACAAGGTGTCCATCGCGCTGCCGGTGATCCTCGCGCTCGGCGTCATGCAGGCCCGCACGCTGCCGCGCGGCCCGCTGCGCAGGTTCACCGGCCGCGTCGCGGAACCGAAGGCACTCGACTGGCTGCGCGAGGTGTCCGGCACCAACGGCGGCATCGAGGAGTGCCCGATGATCGCCGGGTTCGTCTATCTCGGACTGTCCGCGGCGGGCGTCGGACGCGACCTGCGGCTCACCTCGTTGCGCTACCTGCTCGGCACGCAACGCCCCGACGGGTCGTGGGCCATCGACCGCGACCTCGAGATCTCGGTGACCGCGTACGCGGTCATGGCACTCGCCGAGTTCAGCGACGTGGCCGGGGAACCCCAACTGCACCGCACCCGCGACTGGCTGCTCGACGCCCAGTGGAACCGGCCGTTCGCGCCGCTCGGCCTGCCCGCGGGCGGCTGGGCGTGGGCGAACCCGTCCGGCTGGCCGGAGACCGAGGACACCGCCGTCGTGCTCGGGGTGCTCGCCGACCTCGGTGTGCCGCGCGGCCACCCCGCCGTCGAGCTCGGCCTCCGGTGGCTGCTGCGCATGCAGAACCGGGACGGCTCGTGGTCGGAATGGGTACGAAACAGCGCGATCATGAACGACCGGCCGTGTGCCGGGGTCACCGCCCACGCGATCCTCGCCCTGCGCCGCTGCGGGACGTCCACCGCACCGGGCTCCGCGATCGCCCGCGGACTGTCCTATCTGGACGGTCGGCGGCGGGCCGACGGCTCGATCGCGTCGGTGTGGTTCCGGGACGACACCCACGGCACCGCCCGGCTGCTCGAAGCGTTCACCGCCAACGGAAACGGCGCGCCAGCCGCCATCGCCGCGCGCGACTGGCTGCTCGCCGCACAGGCCGACGACGGGGGCTGGCCGCGGCACTACCGACTCCCGCCGGCGGGGACGACGGCCGAGGAGACCGCGTGGGCGCTGTTCGCCCTGCTGCACGCTGGCCACGACCCGGCCGCCCCGGCGATCCGGCGCGCGGTCGACTGGCTGGTCGACCGGCAGGACGACCACGGCACCTGGCGGCCGAGCAACGTCGGCCTGTACTTCGACGACCTCTGCTATACCGACGACCTCATCGCGCACACGTTCACCCTGCGCGCGCTCGGCCGCTTCCTGCGGGTCACCGACCCGGCCGGTGCGCGATGAGCGGCGCCGCGCCCTGGCGCCGGTGGCGGCGTGTCGCACCGCTGCCACCCGGCCCGCGCTGGCCCGCGCTCGTGCAGACGTTGGTGTGGGTGCTGGCGCCGGTCGAGTTCGGCCGGTTCTGCCTGCGCCGCTACGGGCCGCTGTTCACCGCGCGCATCGTCGGCTACGGCCCGGTGGTGCACGTGTGCGCGCCGGACACCGTCCGCAGGGTGCTGCGGACCGAGGCGGACCGCTTCGACGCGGCCGGCGCCAACGAGGCTGTCCGCTTCGTCGTCGGCGGGCACTCCCTGCTGCTGTCCTCCGGTGCGGCACACGCCGCGCGCCGGAAGGTCCTCATGGGACCGTTGCACGGCGCCAACGTCACGCACTACGTGGCGCTCATGGAGTCGATCGTGGCACGCGAGGTGCGTGGCTGGCGGGTGGGTACGACCGTGCGGCTGCTCGACAGCTGTCAGCGGATCACCCTCGAGGTGATGATGCGTGCCGTGTTCGGCATCACCGACTCCGCCCGGCTCGCGCGGCTGCGCGTGCTCGTGCCCCGGCTGCTCGACATCAACCCGCTGGTGATCCTCGTGCCGGCCGCGCGGCGGCACTTCCGCGGCCACGGGCCGTGGGCGCGGCTGCTGGCGCTGATCGCCGAGGTCGACGCGATCATCCACGCCGAGCTGGCCGAGCGCCGGGCGGTGCCGCACGACGGCCCCGACGTGGTGTCCGTGTTGCTCGCCGGCGGAGAACCGGTGACCGACGCCGAACTGCGCGACCACCTGGTGACGCTGCTCGCCGTCGGGCAGGAGACCACCGCCACCCAGCTCGCCTGGCTCTTCGAGCGGGTGCTGCGCTGTCCCGACGCGCTGCGCGCGGTCACCTCGGCCGCCCACCGCGGCGACCGGCAGGTCCTCGACGCGGCCATCAACGAGGCGGTCCGGTCCCGTCCGTCCACGATGGACGTCGGCAGGATCGCGCTCGAACCGTGGGAGGCCGGCGGTTACCGGGTTCCGGCCGGCACGTTGTTCGCCGTCTCCCTCGGGCTGCTGCACCGCTCGCCGGCGACCTACCCCGACCCGGAGCGCTACGACCTCGGCCGCTGCCCGGAGCCGGGTCCGGACTTCCTGCCGTTCGGCGCGGGCAGCCACCGTTGCCTCGGCGCGTCCCTCGCCATGGCCGAGATGCGCACCGTCGTCGCCGCCGTGCTGCGCTCGGCACGCCTCGAACCGGACCGGCCTGCCGCCGAGTGGGCCCGGCCCAAGGGCCCCATGCTGCTGCCGCACCGGGGCGCGGCGGCCAGGGTTCTCGCCAACCACCTGCTCGACGGAGGTGGCTGAGCCGTGCGGACCTTCCCCTTCCCACCCGCGCCGGCACTCGACCTGGAGCCGGAGTACCTGACCCTGCAACGGGACGAGCCGGTCTGCCAGGTGCGCTTCCCCTACGGCGAGCCCGCCTGGCTCGTCACCCGGCACGCCGACGCCAGGACCGTGCTGACCGACCCGAGGTTCTCCCGGGCCGAGTCGCTGCGCCGGGACGTCCCCCGGGTCACGGAGGTCAACTTCTCGGGCGGCATCGTCGCCATGGACCCGCCGGAGCACACCAGGACCCGTGCCGCCTGCCGGCACGCGTTCACCGCGCGGGCGGTCGCCCGGCTGCGCGACCGGGCGAGGGCACTCGTGCACGAGCTGGTCGACGCGGCCGCGGCGCGCGGGAGGTTCGACGCCGTCGCCGACCTCGCCGTCCCGTACACGCTGCGGATGATCTGCGCGCTGCTCGGCGTGCCCTACGCCGACAGCGACCGGTTCCGCGGTTGGGCGGAGGCCGGGCTCGCCACGACCGCCATCACCGAGGCCGAACGGCTCGACGCCACCGGGCACATGTGGGAGTACGTCGCCGACCTGATCGCCCGGCGCAGGGCGGAGCCGGCCGCCGACCTGATCTCGGCCATGCTGGCCGAGGGGGAGCGCGGCCTGCGCGACGAGGAGCTCGTGGTCATCGTGATGACCGCGCTCGTCGCCGGCTACGAGACCACGTCGACCGAGCTGCCGAACTTCCTCTACGTGCTGCTGTCGCGGCGGGACCGGTGGGCGCGGCTCGTCGCCCGCCCGGACCTGCTCGACACGGCGGTCGAGGAGCTGCTGCGGTTCGCGCCGCTGGAGGCCAACGGGGCGTCGCCGCGCTACGCCACGGTCGACGTCGTGCTGAGCGGGACCCGCATCCCGGCCGGCGCACCGGTGGTCGCGGCGACGGCGGCGGCCAACCGGGACCCCCGGGTGTTCGCCGACCCGTACCGGCTCGACCTGGCCCGCGATCCCAACCCGCACCTCGGGTTCGGCCACGGCGCGCACTTCTGCCTCGGCGCACCGCTCGCCCGGCTGGAGCTGCGGGTCGCACTCGACGTGCTCGTGGCGACCCTGCCCGGACTGCGGCTCGCCGCGGAGGGACCGCGATGGAAGACCGGCATGCTCGTGCGGGGACCGGCGACCCTGCCGCTGGCGACGGGGAGGCGCCGTGACGTCGCGTGAACCGCCGCCGGTGGAACGGTTCCGGCCGGCCGACCTCGACCGGGACTGGCCCGCACTGCGTGCCGGCTGCCCGGTGTCGCGGACGACGACCCCGGACGGCGCCGGCGCCTGGCTCGTCAGCCGCTACGCCGACGTTCGCGCGGTGCTCGGGAGCCCGTCGTTCAGCGTGTCACCCGTCGACGGCACGGCCGGGCCGAACGAGTCGATCTTCCAGGACCCGCCGGGGCACACCCGGCTGCGGGGGCTCGTCGCCGGGCCGTTCGCCGCGGGCCGGGTCGACCGGCACGCGCCGGCGGTGCGGGCCAGGGCCGACACGCTGCTCGCCACGATGATGCGCGCGACCGAGCCGGTCGACGTCATGGCCGCGTTCGCCAAGCCGCTCACCATGAACGTGATCGCCGGCATCGTCGGCATCCCCGAGTGCGACCGGCCGATGGCGCAACGGCTGTCCGACCAGCTGCTCGTGCCGTTGTCCGAGGAGCAGGGCGCGGTCGCGCTCGCCGGGTGGCGCCAGTTCAACGACTACGTGCTGGCGCTGGTCGCCGCGCGGCGCGCCCGGCCGGAGGAGGAGGACGACCTCGTCGCGCACCTCCTCCGCGCCCAGCGCGAGGACTCGTCGCTCACCGACGTCGAGCTCGTCACCATGGTGCTCGGCCTGCCGGTCGCCGGCTACGTCAGCACCGCCAACGCGATCGCCGTCGCGTTCCGGCACCTGCTCGACGGCGGCTGGCTCGCGCGGCTCCGCTCCGGCGACGCCGGCCTGGCCGACCGGTTCGTCGAGGAGGTGCTGCGGATCCAGTCCGGCGACAACGGCGAGTCGATGCCCCGCTTCGCGACCCGCGACGTGCTCGTCGGCGGGACGGTCATCGGCAGGGGGGACATGGTCGTCGCGCCGCTCGTCGCGGCCAACCGGGACACCGACCTCTTCGCCGATCCCGACGCGTTCGACCCGGACCGCGCCGGCCGGGACCGGCACCTCGCGTTCGGGTTCGGCGTCCACCGCTGCCTCGGCGCCAACCTCGCCCGGCTGGAGCTGCGCTGTGCCGTCGCCGCGGTCGTCGAGTCGGGGCTGCGCGCCAGCATGGTCGAGCGCTGGGACGAGGTGCCGTGGCGGGTGAACATGCTCGGCGACCGGTTCCCCGAGCGGTTGATGGTCGCGATCGAGGGAGGTGGCGCGTGAACGTGCTGTACGCGTCGATTCCCGCCTGGGGGCACACCTTTCCCGTGCTGCCCGGGCTCGCCGAGCTCCGTGGCCGCGGCCACCGGGTGCGGATGCTCGCCTCGGCGAGCTTCACGCCGGAGATCGCCCGCCGCGTCGAACCGGTGGGCTACGACTCGCCGATGGACACCCCGGAACATCCCGTCGACCTCGCCGACATGGGACGGGTCCTGCCGCTCCTGCTCGCCGAGGCGCGGGCGGCGTTCGCGGCGCTGGCCGCCGTGGACCGGCCGGACGTGATCGTCGCGGACGTGCTGTCGATGGCGGGCTGGCTGCTCGCCGAGGCCACCGGGCTGCCGCTCGTGCGGGTGTGGCCGGTGTTCGCGTCCAACAGCGAGTTCTCCCTGCACACGGACTACGCCTCGCGCACCGACGACGCCGCGTCCACCGCCGAGTTCTTCGCGGCCGCGGCGGATTTCCTGGCCGAGGTCGGGCTGTCGTCGGTGTCCCCGGAACGCCTCTTCGACAACGAGGCTGACCACAACATCGCCCTCTACCCGCGCGAGCTGCAGCCGCACGGGGACACCTTCGACGAGCGCTTCACCTTCGTCCGGCCGTGCATCCGGCCGCCGGAGGAGTCGGCCGATCTCGCCTGGCTGCGCGGCGAGGATCCGCTCGCCGCCGTCACCCTCGGGACCGTCTTCACCGGCAACGCCGGGTTCTTCCGCACCTGTGTCGCGGGTGTCGCCAGGCTCGGCTGGCGGGCGGCGGTGGCCGTCGGGCCGACCGTGTCCCGGTCGGACCTCGGACCGCTGTCCGACCGGGTCGTGCTGCGTGAGCGGCTGCCGATGATCGACACCCTGCGCCACGCGAGCGTGCTTGTCTCCCACGGCGGGTTGACCAGCACCGTCGAGGCACTCGCCAACGGGGTGCCGGTGGTGATCGCGCCCCAGATCGGCGAGCAGTGCGCCGTGGCCGACCGGGTCGAGGCCCTCGGCGTCGGCGTGCGGCTGCGGGAGCCGTTCACCCCGGCGATCGTCGCCGACCAGCTGAGTGCCGTCGCGGCCGACCCGCTGCTCGCCGCCCGGGTCGCGGCGCTGCGGGCCCGGCTCTGCGGCGGCCACCCCGGCGCCGAGTTCGCCGACGCCGTCGAGCACGCCACGACCTGAAGGGACGCGATGACGACCGAGCAGGAAACCCTGCTGTACTACCCGTTCGTCAGGACGGCGACGCTCGACCCGCCGGCCGAGCTGGCCGAGCTGCGCGCCAAGGGCCCCATCCACCGGGTGCGGACGGCGGCCGGCGCGGCGTGGCTCGTGACCCGGCAGGCCGACGTGCGGGAGCTGCTGTCCTCACCCGCGTTCGGCACCGGGTACCCCGGCGCGATGCCGACCGGCGCGGACGACCTGGCCACCGGTTTCATGTTCCTGCACGACCCGCCGGAGCACACCCGGCTGCGGCGCAGCGTCGCCCGCGCCTTCACCGCCCGCCGGGTCGCCGAGCTGGGGCAGCGGGCCAGGGTGATCGCGGCCGAGCTGGTCGCGGCGATGCGTGACCGCGGCCCGGTGCTCGACCTGCAGGCGGAGTTCGCGTTCCCGCTGCCGATCGCGGTCACCGCGGAGCTGCTCGGCATCCCGGAGCCGGACCGCGCGCGGTTCCGCGGCTGGGCGGACATCGTGCTGCGACCCGGCGACGCGACCGGCGACCGCGGGGCCGCCTTCGTCGACCTGCAACAGTTCGTGGTGGACCTCGTCGACGCCAAGCCGGACGGGCCCGACCTGCTGAGCGACCTGGTCCGCGAGCCGGACGGCCTGCACCGGCTGGAGATCGCGGCCATGGCGCTCGGGCTGCTGATGGCCGGCTACGTGACCACCGCGTCGGCCATCTCGCTCGGGATGCTGCGCCTGTTCACCACGCCCGGCGCGCTCACCGCCCTGCGGACCGGCGCCGTCCACACCGGACGGGTCGTCGAGGAGCTGCTGCGGCTGCAGGACGAGGAGATCGGCGTCAACCGGGTCGCCCGGTCCGATGTGGACCTGTGCGGCGTGCGGATCAGTGCGGGGGAGACGGTCATCGCCGCCCGCTCCGGCGCGAACCGGGACCCGTCGGTCTACGCGGCGCCGGACGAGTTCGACCCGGCCGCCACGCGGGCGCCGCACCTCGCTTTCGGCCACGGAATCCACCACTGTCTCGGCGCCGCCCTCGCCCGCATGGAGCTGACCGTCGCGCTCGACACGCTGCTCGACGGGTTGCCCGGCCTGCGTCTCGCCGTCCCGCCGGACGCGGTGCGGTGGAGTGCGCAGGGCATGGACGTCGCCATCGAGACCCTGCCCATCGACTGGTGAGAGAGAGGAACACCCATGGGACCGACCGTGCCACGCCTCCAACAGCCCTACGACGCCATCGAGCTGGACGCCGCCGTCCAGAACCGGGGAGCGGTCGTCCTCGCCGAGGCCTACCCGCCCGACCTGTGCTCGACGTTCCTCGACCAGGTCACGGACTACCTCCAGGCGCACCCGGAGGAAACCGAGTACGCCGCCCGGTCGGTGCTGGGCGGCTTCCAGGGCGCCACGACGACGACCCTGCACGCCCTCGTGGGGGCGATCGGCTGCGCGCCGGACCTGGTGCTGCAGCGCGACATCGTCGACTGTGCGCGGCGGGTGCTCGCCCCGCTGTCGGACACGATCCTGCTCACGGTCGCCGAGTACATGGCCCGCCACCCCGGCGCACCGCGGCAGGAGCTGCACCGGGACACGTACTCCTGGCGGCACGTACCCGGTGGCAGGCAACCGATCGCGCTCACCGTCATGGCCGCGATGTCCGAGTTCACCACCGCCAACGGCGCCACCTGGGTCGTGCCGGACAGCCACGGTGGCCCCGCCGACGAGCCGGCACCGGACTGGCCGGCGGCCGTGCAGGTCGAGCTGAACCGGGGGGACGCCCTGCTGTTCCGCGCCGACACCTTCCACGCGGGCGGCGCCAACACCACCACCGACCTGACCCGGCACATCTTCTCGATGGGCTTCCAGGTCGCGTGGCTGCGCCAGGTGGAGAACGGGACGCTCAGCGTGCCACCCGACCGCGCCGAGGGCCTCGACCCCGAGCTGCTCGAACTGCTCGGCTACTCACACGAGCTCGTCCTCGGGCTCTACAAGGGCGGTCACCCGCGTCATGCCCTGACCGGCTCGTAGCGCCGCCGCATCAGGCCGCGAGCGACCAGCGTCGCGGCGAGCGAGGGGCCGCCGACCAGCAGGGCGATGTCCGCCCTGCCGGCGGCGGCCGGCAGGAAGGTGCCGAGCACGATCCGCTCGGCGACGACGATCTCGTGCGCGCGCAGGCAGACCGCGCGGGGGATCGGTCGAGGCGCGCGGGCCACGAGCGCCACGGCCACCCAGTTCGCGAGCGCCACGACGGCGAGACCCGCGGCGTAGACCGGCAGTGACACCGCCGGGATCGCGGTGCCGGGCACCAGCGGCCACAGCGCGGCGATCGCCACCCAGCACATGCCGAAGTTGACCAGGCCCCGCACGGTGGCGTCGTCGCCGTGCAGCACCGGGTACGTGCGGCAGCCGCCACGCTGGTCGCCGTCCCGGTCGCCGAGCGCGCCGAGGAGGTTGGAACCCGAGTCGTGCAGCCAGAAGGCCACGGCCAGCGGCACGAGCCGCGGCTCCGGCAGCGGCTGCACGACCATCGAGCCCCACAGCAGGGTGAGTGCCGTCGGCAGCCCACGCACGACGTTGCCCCACAGTCCACGTCCTTTGAGGACACTCGCGTAGGCGATGCCGAAGACGCAGGCCACCGCGGCCAGTCCCGCCGTGAGCGGGTTGACCAGCACGGCGATCAGCCCGCCGGCCGCGATGCCGGCCACCATGACCGCGCGGGCGGTGCCCGCCGCGACGCGGCCGGACGGGATCGGCCGGTGCGGCTTGGTGAGCCGGTCCAGCTCGCGGTCGAAGTAGTCGCCGCCGTAGATCGAGGCGACCCAGGCGAGTGTCGGCACCAGCCAGGCCAGCAGGAGCAGTCGAGGCGGCGTGTCCACATCGGTCAGCACGGCGCCGGACAGCCCGACGGTCCCGGCGTAGAAAAGGGTGTCCGGCCGGCACGCCTCCAGGTGCGCCAGGACGCGGGCCCGCAACCACGACATGTGCGGCACTGTAACCGGCTCCTGGCAACGGTTCGCTGTTCGCGTGCCGAGGCGCCATGCTTGTCCGGTGTCGAATGTCCACAGTGTCCACAGCGTCCGAGCCGGCGGGGAACCGTCGTGATCCACGTCGTCGGCGCGGGTATCGCCGGGCTCGCGAGCGCGCTCGCGCTGCGCGCCGCCGGCCTGCCGGTGCGGGTCCTCGAACGAGCCGCCGCGTCGAGTGCCCGTGGCGGCGGGATCGGTCTGACCCCCAACGGGATGCACGCGCTGCACCGGCTCGGCGTCGGCGACGCGGTATGCGCGCGGTCGGTGGTGCAGAGCGAGGGCGGGGTGCGCACTCCGAGCGGCCGCTGGCTCGCCCGCAGCGACCTCGCGTTCGTACACCGCCGCTACGGCGAGCACGTGCGGGCGATGCTGCGCCGCGATCTCGTCGCCGTCCTCACCGCGGCCCTGCCGCCCGGCACCGTCCACTACGGCCAAACCGCGACGCTCGTCGCGTCCGGCTCCGCGAGCGATCCCGCGTGGCTGCGTGCCGGCGCCGACGTCGTGCCGAGCGACCTGGTCGTGGTGGCGGACGGGATCCGCTCCGCCGTCCGCGCCACCCTGTTCCCGGACCATCCCGGCCTGCGTGACTGCGGCTCGGCGAGCTGGCGGGCCGTCGTGCCGGCCGCGGGCCTCACCCTGGTCCCCGCCGAGACCTGGGGTGCCGGCCTGCGCCTGTCGATCCTGCCGCTGCCGGCCGGACTTACGCACTTCTCCGCGCTGGCAACGGATGCCGCGGGTGCCGGCGCCACGCTCGACACGCTCTTCGGCGGCTGGCACGACCCCATCCCGAGGCTGCTGGCCCGTGCCGAGGACGCCGAGGTGCACCTGGACCGCATCGAGGAGCTGGCCGCCCCGCTGCCGGCGCTCCACCGGGGCCGGGTGGTCCTGGTCGGCGACGCGGCGCATCCCATGGCGCCCAACGTGGGCCTCGCCAACGTCGCGCTGGAGGACGCCGTCGAGCTGGCGCACCGTGTCGACCACACCGTCGGCACCGCCGACTTCGCGGCACTGGTTGCGGCACTCGCCGACTACGACCGGGTACGCCGCCCACGTGTCGACCGGTTGGCCCGGATCTCGCGCTGGACCGGCCGCGTGGTCGAGTCGGCCGGCCCGGTCGCGGTCGCCGCCCGCAACGCCGGCACCTGGCTCGGCGGGTTGCTGCCCGAGGCGGTGTCCCGCCGGTCGCTCGACATCCTGGTCGGCTGGTCGCCGCCCGCCGGCGTTCGACCCGGCTGACTTGCCCGCGACAAGGGCCCCGGCGTTTCCTGAGTGTCCACACCGGACCGTCGACGCTACGGGATGTCAATGGACACCAGGGAATTCGAGCTACGCATCGGCCAGACGATCATCGACGGCTACCGCACCGACACCGCCCGCCCCGCGGTGTTCGAGCTGCTCGGCCGCCAGTGGGAACTGCTGGACGACGTGTGGCCGCCCGCGTACTCGCCCGGTGGCGAGCTGCACGCCGAGCTGATTCCCTTCGCCGCGATGGCCTCGTTCCTCGAGATGGGCAGCGGCACCGGGATCATGTCCGTCCTCGCCGCGCTGGCCGGCTGCCCCCGGGTCCTCGCGCTCGACCTCAACCCGGCCGCCGTCGACAACACCCGGCGCAACGCCCGCCGGCACGCCGTCGCCGACCGGGTCGAGGCCAGGGTGAGCGACCTCTACGCCGCCGTCCCGCCGGGCGAGCGGTTCGACGGCATCTACTGGAACCCGCCGTTCCTCGACGCGCCCGCCGAGCGTCTCGACGGCTCGCTGTGGCACGAGACGATGTTCGACCCCGGGTACGCCAAGCTGCGGCGCTTCCTGGGGGAGGGCGCCGATCTGCTCACCCCCACCGGCCGCATCTACCTGTGGTTCGGCGAGGCGCTCGGCAGCCCGACCCTGATCGACGACCTGGCGGCGGCGGCCGGTCTCACGGTGCGTGAGCTGCACAGGACGACCATGGGCGAGGTGCCCCCCGCCCTCGCCCGGGCGTTGCCGGCGGATGTCACGCACGGCGACCCGGACGCGCGGTGGCACCTGCATCTGCTGGAGCTCGGGAGCGGGGCATGACGCTGCTCGCCGCCGCCGCGGCGATCGTCGACGAGGTGCTGTTCCCGGCCGCCGCCGAGGTCGACCGCACCGGCCGCATCCCGGACAGCCACTTCGCGCTGCTCGCCGCCGAGGGCTTCTACGGACTCTTCGCCCCGCCCGAGGTGGGCGGACCGGGCCTGGAGTTCACCGAGGCGCTGCGGGTCATCGAGACGCTGGCCGGCGGCTGCCTCACCACGACGTTCACCTGGCTCCAGCACCACGGGATCGTGATGGCTCTGCTCATGACGCCCAACGAGGACCTGCGCCACCGGCTGCTCGCGCCGGCCGTGCGGGGCGAGGTGCGCGGCGGCGGCGCGTTCTCCGGCGTCGTGCACACCCCGCCGCGGGTGCGCGCCAGCCGCCGTCCCGGTGGCTGGTCGGTCAGCGGACGGGTGCCGTTCGTCAGCGGCTGGGGCATCGTCGACCTGCTGCACGTCTCCGCCTTCGACGAGACCACCGGCGAGGTGGTGAGCGGGCTCGTCGACGCCCACCCCGGCCCGGGGATCGCCACGGTCGAGCCGCTGACGCTGGTGGCCGGCCAGGGCACCAACACCGTCGCGCTCGGCCTGCGCGACCTGGTGCTGCCCGACGAGCAGGTCACCACGAGGATCGACCGCGCCGCCTACCTCGACGGCCTGACCGTCGGGTTGCTGGTCGACAGCGCGCTCGCGCTCGGCCTCACCGGCCGGGCCGTGCGCCTGCTGGCCGACGTGGACCCGCGAGCGGCCGAGACCCTGCACGACGAGCGGGACGACCTGCGCGACCGCTTCGACTCCGCCCTCGCCGAGCCGGACCGGCTGCCGGCGCTGCGGGCCGCCTGCTCGGCACTCACCCAGCGCGCCTGCACGGCCCTCGTGGTCGCCGGTGGCGGCGCCGCCCTGCTCGACGGCCATCCGGCGCAGCGCCTCGCGCGCGAGGCACTGTTCACGCACGTGGTCGCGAGCCGTCCCGAGGTGCGGTCGGCGCTGCTCGGCCTGCTCGCCGACCCGGCCCCGCCGGCCTTCGCGACCGCCGGCGGCCGGCGATGAACCGGGTGGACCTCGCCGACGGGCACCTCGCCTACGACGACCTCGGCGACACCGCCGGCGGCCAGCCGGTGCTGCTGCTGCACGACGGCACCCTGGACCGCAGGGTGTGGGGGCCGCAGCTCACCGGCCTCCCCGGTTACCGGCTGCTCGTCCTCGACGCGCGCGGGCACGGGGACTCCGCCACGCCGACGCTGCCCTACCAGCGGGCTGACGACGTGATCGCCCTGCTCGACCACCTCGACCTGCCCGCCGCGTTCCTGGTCGGGCAGTCGATGGGCGGCACCACCGCGCTCGACACCGCGCTCGACCACCCGGACCGGGTGACGGGGCTCGTGGCCAGCGGCTGCGGCACCTCCCAGCAGTACTGGCGCGGCGCGTTCCTGGTCGACCTGCTGCACCGCCAGTTCGAGGCGGCTATGCGCCGGGACACGGCCGAGTACGTCGAGCTCTTCCTGCGGATGTGGGTCGACGGGCCGGCCAGGCGGCCCGACGAGGTGCCGGGCGGGGTCAGGGACCTCTGCCGGACCATGGCCATGTCGACCGCCACCCGGCACGCCCGGCCGGATCCCGTCCTGCCCGGCCGCGCCGCCGACTCATGGGAGCGGCTGCCCGGCCTCACCGTCCCGCTCCTGCTCCTGACGGGCGAGCTGGACTGCCCGGACGTCCACGAGATGGCGGACCGGATCGCCACCGCGGTGCCCCACGCCGAGTCGCTGCGCGTGCTGGGGGCCGGCCACATGCTCAACCTCGAACGGCCGGACGTGTTCACGGCGGCCGTGCTGCGTTTCCTCGACACCGTGCGGGTGGGGTAGCCATGGATCTCGACTCGCTCTCGCTGCCCTACGAGCGGCCGTCGCCCTACGACCCGCCGCCGGCGTTCGCCGAGCTGCGCAAGGAGGGCCCGCTGGTCCGCACCGCCGACGGGGCGGGGCGTCCGGTGTGGCTGGTCCTCGACGCCGACCTCGCCCAGCGGGTTCTCGCCGACGCCCGCTTCGGGATCGTCGGTCCCGGCGACCACGCCGACACCGACTCGCTGCTCTGCGACGGCGCCGCGCACACCAGGCTGCGCGGCCCGATCTCCCGTGGGTTCGGGGTGCGGGCCATCGAGCGGCTGCGACCGCGCGTCCGGGACCTCGCCGACACACACGTGTCCGACCTGGCCGCCGCCGGACCACCGGCCGACCTGGTCGCGGTCGTCGCGCTGCCGCTCGCCCGCGCGGTGATCGCCGACGTGCTCGGCGTCGACATCGCCGACCGGGACCGGTTCAACTCCTGGGCACAGGCCATCTCGACGGTCGTCGCCGAGCAGGATGGTGCGGCGATCGCCGGTTGGACGGACCTGCTCGCCTTTCTCGGCGACCTCGTGGCCGCCCGCCGTGCCGAGCCACGGGACGACCTGCTGAGCGCGCTCGCCGAGGAGGGCCTCGGTGAACGCGAGCTGGTGCTCGCCGGTGCCGCGCTGCTCGCCGGCGGCCAGCTCACCAGCGCCAACGCCCTGTCCATCGGCATGGTCAAGCTGCTCACCACCGGCGGGCTGGGCGGACTCGCCCACGAGCCGGCGGCCGGCGCGGCCGCCGAGGAGATCCTGCGCCACCAGGCGGGCGTGAGCGGGGAGCCCTACCCCCGCTGGGCACTGTCCGATGTGGACCTCGCGGGCCGGCGGGTCGCAACGGGCGACGTGGTGATCGTGCGGCTCGAGGCGGCCAACCGGGACCCGACCCGCTTCGCCGATCCCGACCGCTTCGACCGCACCCGCGACCCCAACCGGCACCTGCGGTTCGGCTACGGGCCGCACCGGTGCGTCGGCGCCGCCGTCGCCAGGACGCAGCTGGTCGCCGCCATCACCGCGCTCGCCACCCGGCTGCCCGGCCTCGCGCTCGCCTGCGCGCCGGAGGACGTGCGGTGGACCCGGGCGCCGTTCGACGACGGTCCCGCCGCCCTGCCCGTGACGTGGTGACCGCAACCGGAGGAGACACGATGCGACGACAGCCGCTGCGGGTCTGGCTGGTGCAGCAGGGAATCTGGGCCATGTCGCTGGAGTCGATGCCGCTGGCCTCCGGCTACCTCAAGGCGACCGCGCTCGCCGACCCCGTCATCGCGGCCGACACCGAGATCGTCATCCACAACTTCGACGGCGAGGCCACCCTCTTCGGCATGGCCAACAGTCTGTTCGGTGACGGCGCGCCGGACGTGCTGGCGTTCTCGGTGCTCGGCTGGAACTACCGGGAGTTCACGGCGCTGGCCGAGACCTTCACACAGCTCAACCCGGCCGGCTGGGTGATCTTCGGCGGCAACCACGTCTCCGGTCAGGGTGACCGGGTGCTCACCGCCAACAGCGGTGTCGACGTGGTGGTCAACGGCGAGGGGGAGTTCACCTTCCGCGAGCTGCTGCGTGCCCGGCTCGCCGGCGCCGGCCCGCACGAGCTGCACGACATCGCCGGCATCACCTTCCGCGACGCGGCCGGCGCGATCGTGTCCACGGTGGACCGTCCGAGGAGCGAGAACCTCGACGAGATCCCGTCGCCCTTCCTCTCCGGTGTCATCCCCATGACCGACGCGCAGGGCCGCTTCCCCTACGACGTCGCGCTGCTGGAGACCAACCGCGGCTGCCCGTACAAGTGCTCGTTCTGCTACTGGGGCGGCGCCGTCGGGCAGAAGGTCCGCGCGTTCTCCCGTGCCAGGCTGCGCGCGGAGGTCGAGCTGTTCGCCCAGCACCGGGTGCACACGCTCGTGTTGTGCGACGCCAACTTCGGGATGCTGCCGGGGGACCGGGACTTCGTCGCCGACGTCGTCGCCATCCGCGAGCGGTACGGCTTCCCGCGCAGTATCGAGGCGTCCTGGGCGAAGAACAAGTCCAGGGTGTTCTTCGACATCGTGAAGACCATGAAGGAGGTCGGGCTGCACAGCTCGTTCACCCTGGCGCTGCAGACCCTCGACGAGGGCACCCTCGACCTCATGAACCGGCGCAACATGAAGGTCAACGACTGGGAGGAACTGGCCGCCTGGCTCAGCTTCGAGGGCCTCGACTGCTACGCGGAGCTCATCTGGGGCGCGCCGGGCGAGACCGTCGAGTCGTTCATGAAGGGCTACGACCGGCTCAGCCAGCACGTCTCCCGGGTCGCCGTCTACCCGATGCTGATCCTGCCCAACACCACCTACCACCAGGACAGGGCCCGGTTCGGCATGGTGACGGTGCGCGGGAACACCGACGACTTCGAGCACCTGATCTCGCACGACACGATGTCGCCGAGCGACAACCGGTACATGCACCGGTTCATCTTCGTGTCCCGGCTGGTGGCCGAGAACCCGGTGTTCCGGCACCTGTGGACACCGCTGCGCGTCCTCGGCGGCATCTCCCAGTCCACCGCGATCCGCTCGCTCATGGACTGGTTCGCCCAGGACGACGACCCGGCGTGCGAACCGTTCCGCACCGGCATGACCAACTCGTTCACCGACTCCGACGTGCTCGCCCCGGTGCTCGTCCACGTCTACGGCACCGACGAGGCGAAGGACCTGCTGCGACGGTGGTGGGCCACCTCGCTGCGACCACTCGTCCCCCCGCGGCACCGCGAGGTGCTCGATACCGTCGTCGACTACGACCTGCTCACGCTGCCCGCCTACACCGCCCCGGGCCGGGCGCCGTCGTGCCGTTACGCGGGCGAGCACCTGCCGGTCGTCGACGTCGACGGCGAACCGCACCACGTGCTGCGCGACGTGCGGCTCGGGTGTGACGTGCCGGCCGTCGTCCGCGCGCTGCGCAGGGGCGAGCCGCACGAGCCGGCCGTCCGGCCCGTGGCCACCGACCTCTACTTCAAGGCGGGCGCGGACCACTTCCTGCCGTCGACCAACCACGAGGAGGTCCTCTACTACATGGGTAGGACCGAACGGCAGGTCCGGCGGCTGCCCGACCGTCCCATCCCCGAGACGAGGAGCCGAAGCGATGTCCGTTCAGGTGAGAGAGGGAGCCCCGTCGGGTGAGGCCGAGCTCGCCGGCCTGATCGCCGACAGCCAGGAGCTCAGCGGGCTCGTCGACGAGGTGCGGTCCCGGCTCGCCGGTCGCTGGGCCGGTGAGCCGTCGCTGCTGGCCAGGATGTGCGCGCACGCGCACACCCCGCCGGGCAAGCTGTTCCGGGCGATCCTGCTGATCGAGTCGGCGCTCGCGGTCGGCGGCGATCCGCGCTGGGCGCTGCCCGCCGCGGTCGGCGCGGAGTCCGGGCACGTCGCGAGCCTGGTGCACGACGACATCATCGACGGCGACGACACCCGCCGCGGCCGACCGGCCGTGCACACCGCGTTCGGCGTCGGCGACGCGATCGTCGCGGGCGACGCCCTGATCTTCGACCTGTTCGCCGGGCTGGCCGAGTGCCGTGCCGCCGGCGCGTCGGCCGACCGGGTCGTCGCCGCGCTCGCCGTCGTGTCGCGCTGCGGCATCGACCTGTGCCGGGGGCAGAGCCTCGAGACGGAGCTCCACGGCAGCGGCCGGTTCGACCACGAGACTTATCTGAACATGGTGCGGCTGAAGACGGCGGCGCTGTTCCGCGCGGCGTGCGAGTGCGGCGCGCTGCTGGCGGGCGGCGACCCCCGGCAGGTCCGCGCGCTCGGCCGCTACGCCGAGCACCTCGGCGTCGCCTTCCAGATCCGCGACGACCTGTTGCCCTACACCAGCTCCGCCGCCGAGGTGGGCAAGCCGGACACGAGCGACGTGCGCAACGGCAGGCTCACCCTGCCGGTGATCATCGCGCACCGCGCGAGCGGCGCCGCCGACCGCGCGGTGATCGAGGCGGCGCTGTCGGGCATCGGCGACCCGGCCACGGCACGGGCCGACCTGTCCGACGTGCTGCACAGGACCGGTGCCGTCACCGCGACGGCCGGCTGGGCACGGCGCTACCTGCGGTTCGCGCTCGCGGCGTTGCACGCGCTCCCGGTCACCGCGAGTCGCGCGCGGCTGGCCGGATACGCCGAGGCCGCCGTCGGCCGGGACCGCTGACTCGGCCGGTCACCCGAACAGGTGGCTCCGGTTTCTGTCGTACCGGGCCTTTGGTAGGAGTTGACACGCCCGGGTGCCCGTCAGCCGTCTGTCCACTCGGAACGCACAGTCGTCCGAGGTCGAGGAGTGAGCCGCCAATGACATCGAGTCCCAGCAGTGCGGAACAGGCGTTCCACCACCTCGACGGCGATCGCGACGGCTACGTCACGAGGCAGGACTTCGAGCGGATGGCACGGATGATCATCGACGCGTTCGGCATCGACGACTCGTCGCCGAAGGCGGTCGTCCTGCGGGAGGGCTACCGCAGGACCTTCGAACTGGTGCTCGCCGAGATGGCCACGCACCGAGGGGGCAGGGTCGGTCCCGACGAGTTCACGAGCGCCATGGTCGCGCTGTCCGAAAAGGAGTCGGCCGCCGAGCTGCGCGGGGTGTGCGCCGCCGAGTTCGCGGCCGCGGACCAGGACGACGACGGCGTGATCACCCGCACGGAGTTCGCCCACCTGCTCTCGGCGGTCGGCCAGCCGAGCTGTGACGTCGACGCCGCGTTCGACGCTCTCGACCGCGACCGGGACGGCTGGATCACCCGTGCCGAGTACGTCGCCGCCTGGGAGGACTACCTGGTCAGCGACAACCCGGACTCCGCGGGAGCGCGGGTGTTCGCCGGACTGTGACTTCCGCGCCAGGGCCGGCGGACCGGCACTCGACCTGGCTGGAGCTGTTCTTCGACCTCGTCGTCGTGGTCGCGGTCAGCAAGCTCGACGACCTGATCTACAGCGACGCGCACCACGGTCCCGACGGCCTGCACATCGCCACGTTCTTCACCCTGTACCTGGCGATCTGGCTCGTGTGGACGTCCTTCACGCTGTACTCCAACGTGGTCGCGGACCGGGTCAGGTACCCGTCCATGTTCGTGGGGATGGCCGGCATCGCGATGATGGCGGCGACCATTCCGAACGGGGTGAGCGACCGGGCCGACATCTTCGCGGCCATGTATCTGGTGACGAGCGGGGTGGGGTCGTCGAACTTCACCCGGTCGGGTCAGGTGCTGCTGTCCTGGGGTGCCGCGAGCCGCAACGCCGGGCTGGCGCCGTGGATCGTGTCGTTCTGGGTGGAGGACCCGTGGTGGAAGCTGTCGCTGTGGATCCTCGGGCTGGTCATCTCGCTGTGGTTCAGCGTCCTGTCCGGCCGAGGCAACTCCGCCGGCACGCTCGACCGGCTCAACGAGCGGCTCTCGCGACGCGGTGAGCGGAGTCGGCGCGGCACGAGCACGCCGGTGCTGGTGGCCGCGCACGTCGACGCGGGACACCTCGGTGAGCGGCTCGGGCTGTTCGTGATCATCGTCCTCGGGGAGGCGATGCTCCAGCTGGTCGAGACGCTCGCGGACGTGGACGACTGGTCGCCGGGGGAGGGCCAGGGCTGGCTGCTGCTCGTCACGGTCGTGTCCGCGTTCGGGCTGCTGATCGCGCTGTGGTGGCTGAACGTCAAGAACGGGTTCGCCGAGGAGGCGCGCTTCCCGCCCCAGTTCGTGCTGCCGGCGCACTTCGCCGCGATCGCCGCGGTCACCACCGTCGCGTCGGGCATCGGCACGGCGGTCACGGCGACCTACGGTCACCTGCCGGTGTCGAGCGCGTGGTTGCTGTGCGGCGGCGTCTCGGGCTATCTGACGGTGATCACGCTGCTGAGCAGGCAGACGTTCTCCTGGCGGGTACTGGTGACCGTCCTGGCCGTCGTGCTGCCGTTGGCGATGGGCACGCTGTCGTCGCGCGTGGCGCCCGCGGTGGTGGTCATCGTCCTGCTCACGGTGTGCGCCGGACAGGCGTGGAACCTGCGAGTAACCGTGGGGCCCGCGTCGGATGCGCCCCGGACCGGACCTGCCGCCGCCGAGTGAGCTCCCGGGCGTGCCCACCGTGCGTGCTCACCGGGCTTGTTCACCGCTCGGGAGCGCGTCGGCGCAACGCCGGCCGCGTGAGCGCGGGAGGGACGTACGCCACGTCGACGGGTCCCACGTCGATGCCCGGCGGCACGATCTCGTCGATGCGGTCGAGCACGTCGTCGTCGAGGCGCGTGCCGGCTCCCGCCAGCAGGTCGTCGAGCTGTCCGGGCGTACGTGGGCCGATGATCGCCGAGGTGACCGCGGGGTGGGCGGTCACGAACGCCAGGGCGAGGTGGGGCAGCGACAGTCCGGCCTGCTCCGCGACCGCGACGAGGGCTTCGACGGCGTTGAGCTTGCGTTCGTCGGTCATGTGCCGGCGCGCCCAGTGCAGGCGGCCCGCCGACGCCGTCTCCGTGCCGCCCTTGCGAAGGCGGCCGCCGAGCAGGCCCATCGCCAGCGGGCTCCACACCAGGACCCCCAGCCCGTAGCGCTCGCAGACCGGCAGGATCTCGCCCTCGATCCCGCGGTTGAGGATCGAGTAGTGCGGCTGCTCGGCGCGGAAGCGGGCCAGCCCACGCCGCTGCGCCACCCACTGGGCCTCGACGATCTCCGACGCGGGCAGGTTCGAGTGGCCGATCGCGCGGACCTTGCCCGCGCGGAGCAGGTCGGTCAGCGCGCCGAGGGTTTCCTCGATGTCGGTGTCGGGTTCGGGGTGGTGGGCCTGGTAGAGGTCGATGTGGTCGACCCCGAGGCGGCGCAGGGACGCCTCGACGGCGGTGACGACCCAGTGGCGGGAGCTCCCGCGCTGGTTGGGGCCAGGGCCCATGGGGCCGTTGAACTTGGTGGCGAGGACGACGTCGTCGCGGCGGCCGCGCAGGGCCTTCCCGACGATCTTCTCGGACTCGCCGTCGCCGCCGTAGACGTCGGCGGTGTCGATGAGGTTGATGCCGCCGTCGAGGGCTCGGTGGACGATGCGGACGCACTCGTCCGGGTCGGAGTTGCCGTACGGCCCGAACGTCATCGTGCCCAGTGCGTAGGCGCTGACCTGGATGCCGGTGCGGCCGAGCGGGCGGGTCTGCATGGTTTTCTCCGTCGCGGTGGTGGTGGGGGTGCGGCCGGCGCCGGCCGCACCCGTGGGAACGTCAGGCCTGGCCGTACTCGGCCGCGACGTCGACGATCCAGGTCACGCCGAAGCGGTCAGCCAGCATCCCGAAGGCGGGCGCCCACTGGGCGGGGCCGAACGCCTCGATCACGGTCGCCCCCTTGGAAAGGCCCTCCCACAGCGGCGTGACCTCGTCGACGCTCTCGCCGCGGACGGAGAGGAAGAACGGCTCCTCGGTGATCGTGGTGCCGTTCTCGCGCCGCGTGGTGGGCACACCGGGCGTGGCCGGCGCGTGCTGGCCGGGCACGTCGTAGGCCATCACGCGGAAGCCGTTGTCGGCGACGACCTGGCCGAACACGACGTTCGTGGCGCCGGGCAGCTCCGCGGGCATCCCGAAGTCGGCGTACGTGGCGACGGTGAGCTGCCCGCCGAACACCGACTGGTAGAACTCGAGGGCCTCGCGGGCCTGGCCGTGGAAGTTCAGGTGGGTGACAGCGTTGAGCGACATGGTGTTCAAGGTCCTTCACGAGCGGTTCCACGCCGGAGGCTTCCGGCGACAAGATCCACGATGTCACCAGTACCGGTCAGGGAACGTCCGCTACTTGTGGCAGCCTGAGGACATGCCCCTCGCTTCGTCGACGACGACCTCCAGCCGGCTGCTGTCGCTGCTGTCCCTGCTGCAGGCCCGCCGCGACTGGCCGGGGGGCCTGCTTGCCCAGCGGCTGGGCGTCAGCGAGCGGACGGTGCGCCGGGACGTCGACCGGCTGCGCGAGCTCGGCTACCCCGTCCACGCGGTCAAGGGACCCGACGGCGGCTACCGGCTCGAAGCGGGCAGCCAGGTGCCGCCGCTGCTGTTCGACGAGGAGCAGGCGGTCGCGCTCGCCGTGGCGCTGCGGATCGCCGTCGGGACGGGCGCGGGCATAGCGGAGGCGGCCGCGCGGGCGCTGGCCACCGTGCGCCAGGTCCTGCCGTCCCGGTTGCGGCAGCGCGTCGACGCCCTGGAGATCAGCGCGGCGGGGCGGGGCGCCGACCCCCAGGTCGACACTGGTGTCCTGCTCGCGCTGAGCGACGCCGTCCGAGCGGGGGAGGAGCTCCGGTTCGACTACCGTTCGCCGGGCCGCCCCGAGGACACCGGGCAGCGCCGCCCCCGACGGGTGCAGCCGCACCACCTCGTGGTCCGGACCGGGCGGTGGTACGTGGTCGGCTGGGACCCCGAGCGCGAGGACTGGCGGATCTACCGCGCCGACCGGATGACCCCGCGGGTCCCGAACGGCCCGCGGTTCTCGCCACGCGAGGTGCCGGGCGGCGACGTGGCCGTCTTCCTGTCGGCCCGGTTCAAGGGCTCCGACAGCACGGACGCCTGGCCCTGCCGCGGCGAGGTGATCCTCGGTCTGCCCGCGGCGGAGGTCGCCCCGTTCGCCGGCGAGGGCGTCGTCGAGGAGCTCGGCGCCACCCGGACGAGGCTGACGACCGGGTCCTGGTCCTGGGCCGCCCTCGCCGCGGCACTCGCCCGCTTCGACACCGAGATCGAGGTGCTCTCCCCGCCGGAGCTGCGCACGGCGTTCGCCGACTTGTCCCGCCGCGCCGGCCGCGCCGCGGAAACCGCCTAGGACGACGAACCACCCTCGCACGAGCCTTGGTGGGGCTCGGCTCAGGGTTTCGATCGGCCAGGGCAGCCTTCGAAGCAACCGCTCGGGGTGCGTCGCACCTACGACGACGAAGGGCGAGCCTGTTCCTCCCGCGTGCGCGTGCCGCGCGCCGGACACGGTGCCAGACCTCGGGCTGTCGGCGGCACACGCTCCGGGATCAGGTCTCCGGCGTCATGGGGAACCTGGCTGGCCCTGCGTCAGCACGAGGCGCTGGCCGCCTGCACCTCGTCGAGTGCCTGGCACGCGAGCTGGCTGAAGCCGTCGGCGTTGGTGGGGTCGCTCCAGCGTTGGTAGGCGATCTTCCAGGCGAGCGCGCCCAGCTCGGCGGCCACGCACGCGGTCAGCTCGGCCACCCCGCGGCGTTCGAGCGCGCCGGCCATCGCCGCGGTCAGGCCGAGTCCCTTGAGCGCTTCGCGCTCTCGCAGTTCCGGGTTGGCGGAGATCACCGCCCACCTGCGGGTGACGAAATCGCGGCGGGCAGACGTGAACGACTCCGTCCCGACCGCGTGCAGGGCGTTGGCCACCGCCTCGAGCGGGGTCGCGCCGGCCGGCGCGGCGGCGATCGCCTCGGTGACCAGTCCGGTCATGGAGTCCCCGCCGAAGAGCACCTCCCGCTTGTCCGGGAAGTGCCGGAAGAAGGTGCTCTTCGTGAGCCCCGCACGCTCCGCGATGTCGATCACCGTCGTGTCCTCGTAGCCGCGTTCCTCGAACAGGTCGAGGGCGGCGACCATGAGTCGCTCGGATGCGCGGGGTTGCCAGCGGGCCACGGGAGCAGCCTACGGCACTTGGTCCCGTCACCCGTGTATGGTGACAGGACCAAGTCCCGTCACCTTCGGTGGAGGTCCTCCCGTGAGCCGAGCCGTCGCCCTGTAGCGGCCGGCGCCGAAGCGGCACGCCCGGCTCCCGCAACCGAGACGTCGCGGGCCGCCGGGTGCGGACCCGTCATCGATCCACCCTCGAAAGGTCGTTGTGCGCCATGACTGTCGACTATCGGTCGCAGACCGTTCTCCTCACCGGAGCGAGCTCCGGGATCGGCGCCGCCCTCACCGCGGCCCTGGCGGCGCGCGGCGCGAACCTCGTGCTCGTCGCTCGGCGCGCCGAGCGGTTGGCGTCCCTGGCCGAGGACCTGCGCCGGACACACGGCGTCCGGGTCGAGGCGATCCCCTTCGACCTCACCAGCCCGGCCGCCGGGAACGAGCTTCGTGACGCTGTCGCCGACCGAGACGTGGAGGTCACCAGCCTGGTCAACAATGCCGCGTTCGGCACGTTCGGTCCGTTCGCCGGCGCGGATCCCGGACGTCTCGCCGCCGAGATCGCCGTGGACGTCACGGCGCCGGTCGCCCTGACCGCGGCGTTCATGCCCCAGATGTTGAGCGCTGGCAACGGCTTCATCGTCAACGTCGCCGGCGTCACCGCCTACCTTCCGTCACCCAGGATGGCCGTCTACAGTGCCGCGAAGGCCTTCGTGCTGAGCTTCAGCGAGTCCCTCTGGACGGAGCTGCGTGGCACGGGGCTCACCGCGTGCGCCGTCTGTCCTGGCGCCACCGACACGGACTTCACCACCGGGATGGGCCCCGGCGCCGGGGTGCTGACGTCCGGGCGGATGCGGACGCCGGAAGACGTCGCCGCCACGGCCATTCGCCACCTCGACCGGCGAAATCCGGGACCGGCCGTCATCGACGGGCGCGCCAACCGGATGAGCGTGATCATGAGCCGGCTCACCAGCCGCCGCACGAGCGCCAGGATGATGGACCGCGTCTTCGACCCGGACCGCCGGTCGAAGCCCGCCGCGGCCTGACACCCGCCGCGGACGGCCTCTTTCGCGTGGTGTCTCCGGGCCGCTGGTGGGTACGTCCCTCGCAACGGCCGATGTTCACCGGTCTCCGGTCGGGTTCACCCGCTCCGCGAATCGAGGAGGACGTCCTGATGTCCACCGTCCCGCACCTGACGCTCAACAACGGCGTCGAGATGCCCGCCATCGGTCTGGGTGTGTTCCAGACCCCGCCGGAGGAGACCCGCGCCGCCGTCGAGGCGGCGCTGTCGGTCGGCTACCGGCACATCGACACGGCCGCCGCGTACGGCAACGAGCGCGAGGTCGGCGAGGCCATCGCCAGGTCCGGTGTGGACCGTGGCGAGGTCTTCGTCGAGACCAAGATCTGGATCAGTGACTACGGGTACGACCAGACGCTGCACGGCTTCGAGAAGAGTGCCGCCAAGCTCGGTGTGGACCAGCTCGACCTGTTGATCCTGCACCAGGCGCTGCCCTCGGAGTTCGACAGGACCCTCGACGCCTACCGCGCGCTCGAGACGCTGCTGGCCGACGGCAGGGTCCGGGCCGTCGGCGTCAGCAACTTCATGGTGGACCACCTCACCGGGCTGCTCGATAAGGCGACGGTGTTGCCGGCGGTGAACCAGATCGAGGTGCACCCGTACTTCGCGCAGCGCGAGGTGCAGGAGTTCGGCGCACGGCACGGCATCCTGTCCCAGGCGTGGTCGCCGATCGGCGGCATCACGTTCTACCGCGACGGCGAGCACACCAGCACCCTTCAGGACCCGGTGATCGGTGAGATCGCGACGGCGCACGACAAGAGCCCGGCCCAGGTGATGCTGCGCTGGCACCTGCAGCAGGGCCGCTCGGTGATCCCGAAGTCCACCAGGCCGGCACGTATCGCCGAGAACTTCGACGTGTTCGACTTCGAGCTCACCACCGAGCAGCTCGCCGCGATCGACGCCCTGGACACGGGCACGCGCGGCGGCCCGGAGCCGACCGCCATCACCCTCGAGGCCTTCGGCAGGCCCGTCCCCGAAGCCTGATCGCCCCTGTCGCCACCGCCGGCACCTCGTGTTCGCGACGTGTCGAACCGGGGTGACCACGGTGGACTCGCAGCCGGGTTCGGCGCGTGCCCAGCACCGGCCGGTGCTCGTCTCGCGCCCGCGCGGTGGTTGTGCGACGCTGGGACGCCGTCGGTGCGGGGAGGGATCGTGGCCGAGCCTCCCGAGCGACGTTCCGAGACCTGATCATCAGGACCACCTGTCCCGACGAGGAGCGTGATGAACGATGGCGAGCTGGCTGATCACGGGATGTTCGACCGGCCTGGGGCGGTCGCTCGCCGAGGAGGTCCTTGCCGCGGGGCACAACGCCGTCGTGACGGCGCGGGACGCCGCCACGCTGCGGGACCTGGTCGACGCCCATCCCGAGACGGCGCTGGACGTCGCGCTGGACGTGACCGACCCCGCGCAGGTGAGCGCGGCCGTGGCGCGGGCCGAGGAACGTTTCGGCCGGATCGACGTGCTGGTGAACAACGCCGGCTACGGGTACCGCGCCGCGGTCGAGGAGGGCGACGATGACGACGTGCGGCGGCTGTTCGACACGAACCTCTTCGGTGCGGTCGCGATGATCAGGGCCGTCCTGCCGGGCATGCGCGCGCGCCGCGCCGGGACGATAGTGAACATCTCCTCGATCGGCGCACGGGCGTGTCCACCGGGTTCCGGCTACTACGCCGCGACCAAGGCGGCGATGGAGGCGGTGACCAACGCGCTGCGCAAGGAGGTCGCGCCGCTCGGGATCACCGCGATGTCGGTCGAGCCGGGTTCGTTCCGCACCGACTTCGCGGGCCGTTCGCTCACCCAGTCCGCGGCGGCCATCGCGGACTACGCCGACACCGCCGGCAAGCGCCGCAAGGAGAACGACACCGTCCACGGCAGGCAGCCCGGCGACCCCGCGCGTGCCGCCGCCGCACTGGTCGAGGTGCTCGATGCCGGCACGGCACCCGCCCTCCTCGTCCTCGGGCCGGACGCGCTGGGCATCTTCCGGTCCGTCGCGGACGAACAGCGCGCGGACCTCGACGCCTGGGCAGAGGTCAGCGCGAGCACGGACTTCGACACGAACGGAACCGCACGGTCATGAGCGGGACAGGGAACCAGGGACGCGTCGCGGTCATCACCGGCGCCTCGTCCGGCATCGGTGCGGCGACCGCCCGTGCGCTGGCCGCCGACGGTCACCGCATCGCGCTCCTCGCGCGCCGCACGGACCGGATCACGGCCTGGCCAAGGAACTCGACAACGGCTCGATCGCGATCGAGGCCGACGTGACCGACCGCGCCGCGGTGCTCGCCGCCGCCGACCGCGTGCGGCAGGAGTTCGGTGGTGCCGATGTGCTCGTGAACAACGCCGGGGTGATGTTGCTCGGGCCGTTCGGCTCCGACCAGCGGGACGACTACCGGCAGATGATCGAGGTCAACCTCCTCGGCGCGATCACCACCACCGAGGTGTTCCTCGACCAGCTGAAGGACGGCGGCGGCGACGTCGTGAACATCTCCTCGGTCGCGGGGCGCACCGCACGGGCCGGCAACGGCGTGTACGCCGCGACCAAGTGGGGCCTGAACGGCTGGTCCGAGTCGCTGCGGCGCGAGCTGCTCCCGGACGTCCGGGTGACCCTGATCGCGCCCGGCGCCGTGGCCACCGAACTGCCCGACCACATCACCCACGCGGAGACCAGGCAGGGCGTCGGCGCGCTCTACAGCAAGGTCGTGGTCACCGCGGCGGACATCGCCGAGGTGATCGCCTTCGCCATCTCCCGGCCACGACGCCTCGCCATCCACGAGATCCTCCTGCGACCGGCCGGTCAGGAAGGCTGACACGGCACACCGGCCGCTCGGCCGGCCCGGCGTGCTGCCGCCGCCCTGTCACTGGGCTCGCGGGAGGTCCAGGTGCGCGGTGAGGCCACCGTCCGGGTTGGGGTGGAGCGTGAGTGCGCCGTTGTGGGCGGTGGTGATGGCCGAGACGATGGCGAGGCCGAGTCCGTGGCCGTAGCCGCGGGTGAGGGTGCGGCCGGTGCCGCGGACGAACGGTTCGACGAGTGCCTCGACGGTGTCGGGCGAAACGACGGCTCCGGTGTTCGTGATCGTCGCTCGTGCCGTCGCGTCGTGCATGGCGAGTCGCACGGTCGCCAGGCCGCCGGACCGGTTGTGCCGGATGGCGTTGCGGACGAGGTTGGTGACGGCCCGGCGGATGAGGACGGGGTCGCCGTTCGCGGCCGCCTCCCCGGTTCGGGCCGTCAGCTCGATGCCGGCGCTCGCCGCTTCGTCGGCGAGCTCGCCGAGGACGGCGTCGGTGATGTCCGACAGGTCGACCGGCTCGTGGGTGAGCTCGCCGGTGCCGGCGTCCGCGAGGTCGAGCAGGGCGTCGACCGTCTCGATATTGGCCCGGTTCACTTCCCGCACCCGTACGGCGAGCGCGCGCAGCTCCGCGATGCCGGCGCCGGGGTCCGCCAGGGCGACGTCGATCATCGTCTGGGTCGTCGCGAGGGGGGTGCGTAGTTCGTGCGAGGCGTTCGCGGCGAAGCGGCGGTGGGCGGCGAAGGACCGTTCGAGGGAGGCGAGCATGCGGTCGACGGTGTCGGACAGGTCGCGGATCTCGTCCTGGGGACCGGCCAGGCCGACCCGGTGGTCGAGGGCGCCGGTGGCCGCCCGGGTGGCGGCGGCGTTGATGGCGGCGAGCGGCCTGATGATCCGGCCGGCGACGAGCCAGCCGACCGCGCCGCCGAGGGCCGCGAGCAGGCCGAGGGCGACGCCGGAGGCGATGAGGTAGAGCCGGAGGAAGTCGTCGGCGCTGGTGATCATGAGCGCCTCGGTCGGGTGCGCGTCGGCGATGGGCGGCCGGGGCCCGGCCAGGGCGGCGACGGCACGGTAGCTGGGGACGAAACGCATGACGAAGTAGACGATCGCGATGAGGACGGCACCGCAGCCGGTGACCAGACCCGCGTAGCTCAGGGTCAGTCTGGTGCGGATCCGCAGCCGGCGGTGCAGCATGTCAGCTCCCGAACCGGTATCCCGCGCCGGGGACGGTCTGGATGACCCACGGCTCGCCGAGACGCCTGCGGAGGTTGGAGATCGTCACCCGGGGCGTGTTCGTGAACGGGTCGACGTTCGCGTCCCATGCCTTGCTGAGCAGGGTTTCGGCGCTGAGCACGCCGCCATCGGCGTTCATGAGGACCTGCAGGACGGCGAACTCCTTGGGACTGAGCCGAACGAGGCGGCCGTCGCGATAGACCTCGCGGCGGAACGCGTCGAGCCGGACGCCGTGCGACTCCACGACCGGCGGGCGTGCCGGTTGGGTGCGCCGTTCGAGCGCGCGGAGGCGGGCGACGAGCTCGGGGAACTCGAACGGCTTGGCCAGGTAGTCGTCGGCGCCCAGCTCGAAGCCGGACACGCGGTCACCGAGTGTGCGGGCGGCGGTGAGCATGAGCACCCGCACCCGTGGATGCTCGGCCGCGATGACGGCGCAGACCTCGTCGCCGTGGACGCCGGGCAGGTCGCGGTCGAGCACGACGACGTCGTAGTCGTGGACGGTGACCGACTCCAGCGCCGCCTCGCCGTCGTGCACGACATCCGCGGCGATGGTCTCCCGGCGCAGGCCGGTGTGGATGGCGTCGGCGAGGTACGGCTCGTCCTCGACGATCAGGACACGCATGCCCGAACCCAACCAGACCAGGTGTTCCGGAAACGTAAACGATTTCCTGAACCTCGTGAGAACGGCCGGGGTGATCGACTCCCCGGCCATGAGAAACACCCTGATGCTCGCGGCGGTCCTGCTGGTCGGCGTGCTGCTGGGCGCCTGCGGCTCGACGAGTGACACCCCGAGCTCGGCCGGCACGTCCACGGCGGCCGACTCGTTCGAGGACTACCAGCTCTCCTTCGCCCGGTGCATGCGTGAACACGGCATCGACATGCCCGACCCCTCCGCCGACGGCAGCGTGAAGATCCCGGCCGTCAAGGACATGACCGCGTTCACCGAGGCGTCCGACGCGTGCCAGAAGAAGCTGGGCCAGCCACCCGCACCGGACGGCCAGGCGCCGAAGTCGGACGACGAGCGGCTCGCCGAGGGCGTCAAGACCGCCGAGTGCTTCCGCGCGCACGGACTGAACGTGCCCGATCCCAAGCCCGGCGAGGCCCTCACCATCCCGATGGACGCGCCGAGCGACGTCCTGGAGGCGTGCGTGCCCAACGGCGTCTCCGGGCCCGCCGCGCCGGGCGGCAAGTGATGCCGTCACGGCGCAGCCTCCTGGCCGGCCTCGCGGGCTCGGTCGTCGTGGTCGCCGGAGCGGGGGTCGGCATCAGCGCCGCCACGGGATCCGCCGAGCGTGGCGGCGACCCCGCACGCACCTACCGGGGGGCCACCGGCACCGTCGTCCGCGGTGACCTCGAGGGCAGCACCACCGCGTCCGGCACGCTGCGGTTCGCCGACGGGCGGCCGATGCAGTCCGCCCGCGGCGGGATCGTCACCGAGGTCCCGCCCCCCGGCTCGGTCAAGAAGTTCGGCGACCGGCTCTACGCGGTCGACAACGTCGCCGTGTTCCTCCTGCGGGGCGACATGCCCGCGTGGCGGGAGCTCGCGTCCGGGATGGGCGACGGGCCCGACGTGCGGCAGCTGGAGCAGAGCCTGCGGGCTCTCGGCTTCTTCCGCGGCGAGCCCGACCAGCGGTTCTCCTCCGCGACCGCGGACGCGGTCAGGAGGTGGCAGAAGGCGGTCGGCCTCGAACGCACCGGTCGCCTGCCGCTCGGCTCGGTCGTCTTCACCGGCGGGGACCTGCGGGTCGGCACCGTCACCGCACACGTGGGCGACCAGGTCGGGCCCGGCACGGCGCTGTTCGACACGACCAGCACCACGCAGGTCGTGGACGTGAGTCTCAAGCTCGCCGACCAGCAGCTCGCGGTCGTCGGCAGGTTGGTCGGCCTGCGCCTGCCCGGCGGGACGGAGACCGCCGGGACGATCTCGTCGGTCGGCACCCCGACCGAGACCGACAGCCCGAGCGGCCAGAAGGAGACGGTCATTCCCATCGTCATCGTCCTCGACGATCCCGCTGCCGCGGCGGCGTTCCAGGAGGCGTCGGTGACCGTCGACGTGCCGAGCGACCGGCGCGAGAACGTGCTGTCCGTGCCGGTCGGCGCCCTCGTCGCCATCGACGCCCACCGGTTCGGCATCGAGGTCGTCGAGCGGGATGGCACGACGCGGGCGGTCCCGGTGACGACCGGGTTGTTCGCCGGGGGACGGGTGGAGATCGCCGGCGCGGACGTCGAGGAAGGCCAGCGAGTGGTGGTGCCGCGGTGATCTCCCTCTCCGACGTCCAGCGCGCCTACGGCGCCCCGCCCGTGCTCGCCTGCGCCGGCATCTCACTCACGATCACGCCGGGGGAGTTCGTCGCGATCGTCGGGCCGAGCGGCTCCGGCAAGTCCTCCCTGCTGAACATCATCGGCACGCTCGACCGCCCGACCGCGGGCGTCGCCCGCGTCGACGGCCTCGACGTCAGCGGCCTCGACGACCGGGCGCTGTCGGCGCTGCGGGCCCACCGGATCGGGTTCGTGTTCCAGCAGTTCCACCTCGCCGACGGCGTGTCCGCGGTCGACAACGTGGCGGACGGGCTGCTCTACACCGGCGTCCCCCGGGCCCGCCGACGGCTCGCGGCGAAGGGCGCGCTCGACCGCGTCGGCCTCGCCCACCGGCTCGACCACCGACCGAACCAGCTCTCGGGCGGCGAACGCCAGCGGGTCGCGATCGCCCGCGCCGTCGTCGGCGACCCGCCGCTGCTCCTCGCGGACGAGCCGACGGGCAACCTCGACACGGCGTCGGGGACCGCGATCGTCGAGCTGCTCGACGACCTCAACCGGCAGGGCACGACCGTCGTCGTCATCACCCACGACACCGGGCTCGCCGAGCGGCTGCCACGCCGGATCGCCCTGCGTGACGGCCGGGTGGTCAGCGACTCCTCGGGGGAGTCGTGACCGCACCTTCCCGGCTACTCAACCGCGACGTCCTGCGGATCGGCACGACCGGCCTGCGTACCCGCCCGACGCGCGCGGTCCTCTCCGCCCTGGGCATCGCAATCGGCATCGCCGCGATGATCGCCGTCGTCGGCATCTCGTCCTCCAGCCAGGCCCGCCTGAACGACGAGCTGGCGAGACTCGGCACGAACCTGCTGCGAGCGACCGCCGGCACCGACTTCACCGGTAAGCAGACCACCCTGCCCCCGGACACCGTCGGCAAGGTCGGCATGGTCGAGGGCGTCGAACGGGCCAGCAGCACCGCGACGCTGCCTGTGTCGGTCTACCGCAGCCGGCTCTCGGACCCCGCCGCGACCGGCGGGCTCGTCCCCATGGTCGCGGACCGGTCCCTCCTCGACGTCGTCTCCGGTCACGTGCGCACGGGCACGTGGCTCAACCCGGCGACATCGGCCTTCCCCGCCGTCGTCCTCGGCAGCGCCGCCGCGGACCGCCTCGGCGTCGTCACCCCGGGCACCCAGATCTGGTTGGGTGGCAACAACTTCACCGTCGTCGGCATCCTCGACCCGGTGTCGCTCGCGCCGGAGCTCGACCGCGCCGCCCTCATCGGAGAACCCGTGGCGACGCGGCTGTTCGCCTTCGACGGCAGCCCGACCACCGTCTACGAACGCTCGGCCGACGAGGCCGTCGAACGAGTCCGGTCGCTTCTGGGCCCGACCATCGCACCGCAGGCCCCCAGCGGGGTCGAGGTGTCCCGGCCGTCCGACGCACTCGCCGCGAAGAACGCCGCCAACCAGGCCTTCACCGGTCTTCTCGTCGGGCTGGGCTCGGTCGCCCTGCTCGTCGGCGGCATCGGCGTCGCGAACACGATGATCATCTCCGTGTTGGAACGCCGTCGCGAGATCGGCCTACGCCGCTCGCTCGGCGCGACTCGCGGGCACATCCGCACGCAGTTCCTCACCGAGGCTCTCCTGCTCTCGGCGCTGGGTGGTGTCTTCGGCTGCGGCCTCGGCGCGGCCGTGACCGCAGCCATGGCCCTGACCAACCGCTGGCCCTTCGCCCTCCCGGCGGAGTCGCTCGCGATCGCCGTCGCGGCGACGCTCGTGATCGGCGCGGCGGCCGGGCTGTACCCCGCGGTCCGGGCCGCCAGGACCCCGCCGACGGCGGCACTGAACTCGTGACGGCGCGGTAGCGTGTGCACAGTGGGAAAAACAGTGGGAATCACAGCGGCGACAACAGCGGCAACAACAGTGGCAAAACACGTGGACGCCATCCTGTTCGACTTCGCCGGGACGCTGTTCGACGATGCCGCGGTGTTGACCGTCACCGGGCTGCGGGCCGCCGCGCGGGTGCGGGGGGTCGCGTTGGACCACGAACAGGCCGCGCGGCTCATCGAGGTGTCGCTCGCGACGGTCGACTCACCCGAAGGGCGGGCACGCCGCGACGGGTGCGACCGGTCGGCCGCGCGGCACCGCGCCGTGTGGACGGAGCTGCTCACCGCGGCGGCCACCGGGTTCCTGCCCGGCCAGGAACCCGGGACGCTCGCCGACGCGGTGTACGCGTGCCTGTCCGACCCACTGTGCTGGCGGCCCTACCCCGACACCGCCCCGGTGCTCACCGCAGCGCACCGGGCCGGGATCCCGTTCGGGGTGGTGAGCAACATCGGCTGGGACATCCGGCCCGCGTTCGCCGCGCTGGGGGTCGCCGACCTGGTCGGCGGCTTCACGCTGTCCTGCGAAAAAGGCCTCGTCAAACCGGAGCCGGCGATGTTCGAGGCGGCGTGCGCGGACCTGGGGGTGCCGGCCGGCCGCACGCTGTTCGTCGGCGACGATCCGGCCACCGACGGCGGGGCGGCCGCCGTCGGCATGCCGGTGTACCTGCTGCCCGACCACCGTGTCGCGGACGAGCCCCGTGGGCTGGCCGCGGTGCTCGCCATCGCGGGCGGCTGACCCGTTACGGCACGACCAGCGTCTTGCCCAGCACCCGCCCGGACGCCTGCTCACGCAGCACCCCGGGCAGCTCGGCCAGCGACACCTCGCAGGTGATCATCCGTTCCACCGGCAGCACCGCGGCGGCCAGCACGTCCACCGCGGCGACGAAGTCCGCCGGCACCGTGCCGTAGCTGCCGCCGACCACCACCGGCTTGCCCCGCCACCGCGCGGACACGGCCGTTTCGGTGCGCCGCACGGTGTCCAGGTCGCAGCCGAGACCGTCGAGCACGTCGCCGGGCTTGGTGCCGCCGTAGAGCAGCACGAGCCCGCCGGGCACCACCACGCGCAGCGCGTCGGCCAGCACCGCGGGCCGGACGAAGCTGGTGGTGATCACCGCCGCGTCCACGCCGTCCGACGGCAGCTCCGCGATCGGCCCGACGGGCGCGTCCAGCATCCGTCGCTCACGCAGGAACGCGGTCCGGTCCTCGCCGCGGTTGCCGAGGAGCACCGACGCGCCCTGCGCGAGGGCCAGCCCCGCGGTCAGCACCCCGGCGGTGCCCGCGCCGAGCACCGCGAGCCGCAGGTCCCGCAGCGGCCTGCCGAGGTGGGTGGTCAGCGCGGAAAGGCAGTGCCACACACAGGCGACCGGCTCGGCGAACACCAGTCGCCGCGCGGGCAGGCCGTCCGGCAGCGTGGGCAGTGCCGCGGGCAGCCGCTCGGCCGGCCCGGCCACCCACATCGCGGTCGCGAAGCCGGAGCCGCGGCGCACCGCGGGCACGTTGGGGTCCAGGCCGACCCGGCGCCCCGGCGGGAGCGACGGCACGTCGGACTCCGCGACCACACCGACGATCTCGTGACCGAACTGGCTCGCGCCGTGCCGGGCGCCCGCGACCTCCTTGAGGTCCGACCGGCACAGCCCGGCCAGCTCGACGCGCACCAGCACGGCGGGACCGTCCGGCGGGCGCTCGGCCGGCGCGGGCACGAGCACGGGACCGTCCGGCCCGAGCTCCACCCTCACGGCAGCTCGTCCAGCGCGGTCCCGAACCGGTCGGCGACCAGGTGCGCGTCGGCCGGGCTGAGCACCAGCGGCGGGCGGAGCTCGATCACGTTGCCCAACCCGTGCTCCGACACGCGGGTGAGCACGCCCTGGCGGTGGAGCTCCCTGTTGAGCGCGTGCGCCGCGGCCACGCCCTTCCCGCCGTCCGGGGTGACCAGCTCCACCCCGAGCATGAGGCCGAGGCCGCGGACGTCCCCGACGACCGGGTGATCGGCCCGCAACGCCAGCAGCCGGTCGAGCAGCACCGCGCCGCTCGCCCGCACGTTCTCGAGAAAACCCGGCCGCCCCACGATCTCCAGCGTCTTCACCGCCGCCGCCGCGGAGAGCGTGTGCCCGCCGTAGGTGAACCCGTGCAGCGAGCGGTCCCACCCGCTCATGCGTTCCTCGGTGAGGATCGCGGCGAGCGGCAGCCCACTGCCGGTCAGTCCTTTCGAGACGGTCATGATGTGCGGGGACACGCCGAACGTGTCCGCGGCGAACATCTGCCCGGTGCGCCCGAACGCGGTCTGGATCTCGTCGAAGATCAGCAGGATGTCCCGTTCCTCGCAGAACACCTTCAGCTCGGCCAGGTAGCCGGGCGGCGGGATCACGTTGCCGCCCACGCCACTCACCGGCTCGATGATCAGGCACGCCACGCTGCCGGAGCTGGCGTAGTCGATGAAGTCCTCGATGCGTGCCACGCACCAGAACCCGCAGGTCTCCGGCCGCTGGCGGTAGAAGCACCGGTAGCAGTACGGCTCCGGCACGTGCACCGAACCCGGGAACCGGTACGGGAACGGCGCCCGCATGCGGCTGCTGCCGGACAGGCTCGCCGCGGCCAGCGTCTGGCCGACCTGCCCGCGGAACGGGACGATCACGTCCCGCTTCCCCGTGTGGTGCTGGGCGATCTTGATCGCGCCCTCGTTGGCCGTCGAGCCGCCGGAGCTGCGCAGGTTCACCCTGGTCAGGTTCTCGGGGGAGATCCTGACCAGCTCCCGCATCACCTCGTTGGTCGGCTCGGTCTGGAACGAGGAGCTCGCGAACACCAGCCGCTCGGTCTGCTCCCGGACCGCGGCCATCACCTCGGGATGGTTGTGCCCGAGCAGCAGGTTGAAGGTGCCGGACACGCAGTCCAGGTACTCGCGGCCCGCGCTGTCCCACGCGCGCACGCCCGACCCGCCGACCAGCATCGCGTCGCCGAGCTGGTACTGCGCGACATCCTGCGGGGCGGGTGGGTCAGCCACGGCTGTCCTCGTGGTCGCGCATGAGCCCGTCGAGCTGGGCCCGCACCCATTCCTCCAGCGTCCACGGGGCGGCCGCCTCGCGCCGCCGCTTCGCGGCCTCCGCGCGTTGCTCGGCCGGTGCGGTGAGGCCCGCGCGGATCGCCTCGGCCTGCTCGACGAGGTCGAACGGGTTCACCGTGCGGCACACGGGCGCGAGGACCTCCGCGGCGCCGCACATCTCCGACAGCACCACGTCGGCGTCCCGGGTGTTGACCAGCGGGGCCTCGAACGTGCTCAGGTTCTGACCGTCGACCGTGGAGTTGAAGACGAGCAGGTCGGCGCGCTGGAAGCAGGCGATGGTGTGGTCCACCTCGTTGTCGCAGTGCGCGCGCACCCGGTCGCCGCCGAGGTCACGGTTGGCCTGCGCCACCGCGTCCTCCACCCGTCGCCGGTAGTCGGCGTTGGCCTCCACGTAGAGCCGGTTGGGGTTCATCCGCACCAGCAGCTTCGCCGACGCGAGCCGTTCGTCCGCGCGCACCGCCATGACGAACGCGTGCACCGCCCGGACCGCGTTCTTCATCGGATCCGTTCGTCCACTGTGGACGACCAGCGGGTCCTCGCCCGCCCACTCCCCGACGCCGTCGGGCAACCGGGGTGCGCGCCCCTGAAGGGCGAGCGGGCTGTAGCCGAGCGGCATGGACCGCACCCGGCACCGGTGGCCACGCCAGACCACGACACCGCCGTCCCGGTCGACCACGGCGTCGGGCACCAGGTCGGCCACGCAGTCGAGGAAGTTGCGCACCCACCGCCACGCGAAGAACCCGATCGTGGTGGCCGGCAGCATGCTCTCGACCAGCGCCGTACGCATGGGCCGCGGCAGGATCCGCCAGTAGTCCGCGGACGGCCACGGGATGTGCACGAACAACAAAACCGGCGCGTCCGGGCGCTGCCGTCGCAACAACGCGGGCACGCCGACGAGCTGGTAGTCGTGCACCAGGTACACGGGGTCGGCCACGTCGGCGGAGGAGTCCAGCAGCGCGCCGGCGAAGTCCTCGGTGAACGCGGCGAAGTGGTCCATCGCCGTGCGGGTCCGCTCGTCGAAGGTGGGTGTGGTCCACCGGTCCCAGCCGTAGTTGTTGGCCGCCCACAACAACTCCGCGGTGAGGTGGTTCTGCACCTCGGCGAAGGTCTCCCGGTCGTGGCACAGCAGCCGGATGGTGATGTCCCGCCCGGACGGCAACCGGACCTCGAGCCCGTCCGGGTGCTCGGCGGCGGCCCGCCGGTCCTCCTCGGTGTCCGCGCTGGCGATCCAGGACACGCCGAGCATGCCGGCCTGGTCGGCCACCACGTTGCCGGTGCCGCCGGGTGCGAGCCACGGGCGTAGCCGCCCGGTGTCGGGGTCGGGCGCGAAGCTCACCGCGGCGCGCTTGCTGGCCAGGAACAGGTGGCGGTCGGTCACGGGGAGGTTCCTCCGGAGGCGATCAGGCGGCTGCTGGCGGACAGGACGTCGACGGGGTCGAGGCCGGCGAGCTCGGCGAGGCCAGCGGCCCGTTCGCTGTGCAGGCAGGCGTTGCGTGGGCGGCAGGCGTAGGCGCTCTCGGTCCTCGGTACGGGCCGGATCAGGCCCCCGTCGGCGCCACACGCCTCGGCCAGGTGCCGGGCCCACGCCAGCCGGCTGAGCCTGCGGGGGCCGCCGAGGTGCAGCACGCCGGTGTGGCCGGTGCCCAGCAGCGCCGCCGTCCAGGCGGCCACGTCGTCGACGAGGACCGGGCTGTTCCAGTGGTCGTCCGGCACCGGCACCGGCTTGCCGGCACGCATGCGTTGCACGCACGTGGTGAAGAAGTTGGGGCGCAGCCCGGCGGGGTCCCAGCCGTAGACCAGGCTCACCCGCAGCGCCAGTGCTGTGCTCGACGCCAGGAACTCGTGCTCGGCGGCCAGCTTGGCGCGGCCGTAGGCGTTGGCCGGCGCGGGTGGCTCCGACTCGGCGTGGCTGTCCTTGTGCCCGGGGAAGACGTTGTCGGTCGAGATCAGCAGCACCCGCCTGCCGCCCAGTGCGGTGGCGAGGTGGGCGGCGCCCCCCGCGTGTGCCCCGGTGGCCTGGTCCGGGTGCTCCTCGCACCAGGTGATGTCCGACGGGCCGTGGACCACGACGGCGACGTCCGGCCGGACCTCGTCGACCAGCGCGCACACCCGTGCCGGATCGCCGACGTCGACCGGCGACCACGGCAGGTCGGCGGCCCGCGGAGTGTCCGGCCGGCGGCGTGAGCTCAGGGTCGGCCGGTGTCCCGACGCACGCAACCGGTGGGCGACATGCGAGGCGAGGTAACCCGCACCAACCACCAGCACCCGAAGGTGATCGCCCACCGAGCCTCCCCAGCGCAGCCTGGTGACGATCCGTAGCTGATCACGCCACCAGAGTCACGATAGCGTAGGAGGTGTCACCTCTGCAGAGTGACGATCTGGCTGCGGCAGCAGGCGGAGGGCATGGGCGCCGGCCACCACGGCCAGCGCGAGGCCCGCCACCACGCCGAGCGCGGGTGGCAGCCCGATCGCCGCGGCCAGCAACCCGACCAGCGGGGGGCTCGCGAGGAAACCGGCGTACGCGGTCGTGGTGACCACCGAGATGGCGGTCGACCTGCGCCGTGGGTCCACCGCCCTGCCCACGGCCGCGAGCAGCGTGGGCACCACCGGCGCGAGCCCGATCCCGGCGAGCGCGAAGCCGGCGAGTGCCACGGCGGGCAGGCCCGCGAACGCGGCGACGGCCAGACCGCAGCCGCCGAGGACCGCGCCGACCCGCACCAGCGCCGGCTCCCCGAACAGCTCGCCCTTCCACTGCGCGAGCATCCGGCCCGCGGACAGGCCGGCCATGTACGCGGCGGGTCCCGCGCTGCCGAGCAGCGGTCCCGCGCCGAGCTGTTGGCGCAGGTGCAGCGCGCCCCACTGCTCCACCGCGTTCTCCATCAGCAGCACCATCGCGGCCACCCCGCCCACCAGCAGCAGCGGGCGCAGCCACCGCGGCGAGGAGTCCACGGCCACGGCGGTCGGCTCACCCGGAGCGCCCGCGCCGCGCCAACCGCGCGGGTCCACCGCCAGCGCGGCGCTGACCAGCACTAGTGCCGCGACCACGAGCAGCACCGCCTGCCTGCTCACGTCCAGCTGCCTGGCGAGCCCCGCCGCGGGCCCCGCGAGCACCATGGCCAGCGGGGTCGCCGCGTGCACCTTGTTGAACAGCCGCACACCGTCCCGCGCCTCGTGCGCGGCGGTGGTCGCGTTGAGCGCCACCTCGATCGCGCCGCTGCCCGCGCCGACGAGCAGCAGCGCGACGACGAACACCGGCACCGACCCGGCGAACGCCGTCAGGGTGATGCCCGCCGCGAACACGGCCGTCGCCGCGGGCAGGGTGTGCTGCGCGAAGCGGTCCGCCAGCCGGCCGGTGAACACCATGGCGGGCACCGCGGCGACCGGCACGGCGAACAGCGACAGGCCGAGCCCTCTGGTGTCCAGCCCGAGCGCGGCCTGGAGATCGGGGATGAGCGCGGCCCACCCGCCCCAGAACAACCCCCAGCTCGTCGCCACCGCCAGCAGTCCCAGTACCCCACCGGTGCGTCCGCGCACGTGACCTCCGTGTCCCGCGTTCCTGGCACGGTGCGTGACCGTGGTCGCACACACGATAGCCACCTTTGCCCGATTCCCCGGCAGGGTGGCTTCGGTAGCGTTGCTGACGGACGGCGACACGGAGGTGGCCAGGGGTGAGGTGCTGGGCGGTCGATGCCGGCGGCAGCAGCACGACGGCCATGGTCGAAGGTGGTCACCGGTGGCGCCGCGGCTCGGTCAACCCCGCCTCGGTCGGCGCTGCGGGTGCCGACGCCGAGCTCGGCGCGTTGTTCGCGGCGCTGGCGGAGCGGCTCGGCTCCCGGCCGGCCTTCGGCTGGCTCGCGACGGCCACCGTGGACGCCGGCACCCCCGAACCCGAGCTCGACCGGCTGGCGGCGGCCGCCGCGGCGGCCGGTCTCACCGGCACCCTGGTGATCTCCCGCGACATCGTGCCGCTGCTGGCCGCGCATCCGTTGCGCGGCAGGGGAGTCGCGGTGGTGTGCGGCACCGGGTCCGGTTTCCTGGCCGGCGACGGACGGCGCCCGCCCGTGTCCACCGGCGGGTGCGAGTACCTGGGCAGCGACGAGGGCGGCGCGTTCGACATCGGGCTCGCCGGGCTGCGCGCCGCTGTGCGTGGCACGGACGGCCGGGGCCCGGCCACCGCGCTCGGCGTGGCACTGACCGCGGGCTCCGCCGCCACGGTGGCCGAGCTGGCCCGCGCGCTCGCGGCACGGCCGTTCCCGAAGGCGGCGGTCGCCGCGCTGGCCCCGGCCGTGTGCCGGTGCTGGCTCGACGGCGACGCCGTGGCCGGCACGGTCGTCGACCGGGCACTGGACGAGCTGGTCGCCGGCGTGCGCGCGGCCCGGGACCGCGCCGGGCTCGTGGGCAGCGCGTGGTCGGCGGTGCTGTCGGGTGGCGTGCTGCGCGGCTGCCCCGAGTTCGCCGCCGCGCTGGCCGAGCGGATCACCGACGAGTTGGGCGCGACGTCCCGCCCCACCGTGGTCGACGACCCCGCCGCGATGGTGCTCGCCGCCGCGACCACGCACCGGGACGAGCTCCCGGACGCGCTCGCCGGCAGCTGGGCGTGGCACCGGCGGCTCGGAGCGGCCGCATGAGCCTGCCGGGGAACGGGACGGGGGGGCCGGTGCGGATCGGCCTGTGCCTCGCCGCGCTGTCGCCGCTGGGCCTCACCGGCGCCGTCACGGCCGCGGCCGGGGCCGGCGTTGAGGTCGTGGACCTGCCCGCGGACCGCTGTTTCGGCCTGGTGGACGCCGAACGGCTGGCCGACCCGGAGCACCACCGCGAGGTCATGGCGGCGCTGCGGGAGTCCGGCGTCGAGGTCGGGTGTGTGAGCAACAGCCGCGACACCCAGCTCGTGCTCGGCCCGCACGGGCCGCACACCGATCCGGTGCTGGCCGGTTCGCCGGCGGACAAGCGCGCCTACGGGCAGCGTGCCGCGCTCGGCACCGTCGCGCTGGCGGCGGGACTCCGGGCGCCACTCGCCCGGCTGATGCTCGGGGTGCCCGACCTCGGCAGGTGGCTGTCGTGGTGGGGGAGCGAGGTCTCCTGGCAGGACAACGTGTCCGAGTGGGTCGACGCGGCCGCTCCGGCACTCGCGCTCGCCCGGGAGACGGGCGTGCGGGTGGTGGTGGAGCCGCACCCGAAGCAGGTGGTCTACGACCCCGCCAGCGCGCGGGCACTGCTGGCCGCCGCGGCCGACGTCGGGCTGTGCCTCGACGTGGCCAACCTGGCCGCGGTCGGGCACGACCCCGTCGACGCCGTCCGCGGGTGGGGTGCGCGGCTCGCCGCGGTGCACGCCAAGGACCTCCAGGTATGGCGGCAGCCGGGCGATCCGCGTGGCGCCGGCTGGTCGCGGTACGGCCCGGGGCCGCCGATCCGGTTCCGGGCGCTCGGGTGCGGCGAGCTGCCGTGGGTGGGCACCGTCGCCGCGTTGCTGGACGAGGACTACCGGGGAGTGATCTACGTGGAGCACGAGGACGCCCTGTTGCCGACCGAACAGGGCATCGGCACGTCGGTCGCGGCGCTGCGGGCGCTGCTGCCGGCGGGCGCGCCGCAGGGGCGCACCTGGTGAGCGCGCGGGCCGGCGGGCTGGCGGGTGTGCGGGCCGGGTTGCTCGCCGGCGGCCTCGGCGAGCGCATGGGCCGGCTCACCGACAGGTCGTGCAAGCCGCTCGTGCCGTATGCCGCGGCGTGCCGGCTGGTCGACTTCAGCCTGGTCAACGCGGTGCGGTCGGGGGTGCCGGAGGTGGTGCTGCTGTCACTGCACCGCGAGTCCGACCTCGCGCGGCACCTGTTGCGGCACTGGACCGGCCATCCCGGCACGCGGATCCACTTCGGGCCGCACGACGAGTTGTTGCGGTCGGCGGGCGGTCTGGCGGACGGTGAGCCGCTGCCCCCTCGGCCACCCGAGCGCGGCACCGCCGACGCGTTGCTCGCCAACGCCGAGTACCTGTTCGCGCCGGGGGCGCGGGACGTGCTCGTGCAGCACGCGGATCACGTGTACCTGATGGACTACGCGCCGATGGTGGCCGCGCACCGCGAGTCGGGTGCCGACTGCACCATCGGCGTGCAGCGGATCGAGCTGAAGTACGTGTCGTTGTTCGGCATGGTCGAGGTGGACGGCGACCTTCGGGTGCGTGCGCTGGTGGAGAAGCCCGCGGAGCCGACGTCGGACCTGGTCTTCACCGCGTTCTGCCTGTTCCGGATCGACACGCTGCGCGAGGTGCTCGCCGAGCTGTCGGCACTCGGCGACGACGGCTGGCACCACGACATCAGCGCGGACGTGCTGCCGCACATGATCGCCACCGGCCGGCGCGTGTCGGCGTTCCCGATCTCCTGCTACTGGGCCGACATCGGCACCGTGGAGCGGTACCGGGTCGAGCAGCTCAAACTGCTGGACCTGCCGATGGACCCGCTCGCGATGCCGCGCACGCTGTCCGGCGCGCCGCCGCGGTACCTGCCCGAGCACCACAGCCTGGTCGGCGCGTCCGTGCCGCCGGGCGCGGTGGTGACCGGCAGCGTGCTGCACCCGGACTGCCGGGTCGAGCCGGGCGCCGTGGTCCGCGGCTCCGTCGTACTGCCCGGCGCGACGGTCGCCGACGGCGTGACGGTCGCCGAAACGATCGTCCTCGCGGGCGAGACCGTCACCGAGGACCGGCACGGCCTCACCGCGCTGACTGCCTCACCGCGCTGACTGCCTCACCGCGCTGACTGCCTCGCCGCGCTGACTGCCTGACCGCGCTGACGGCCTCGCCGCGCTGGAGGCCTGACGCCGCGGCATCGGCCGAGCGTCCACTTCGGACGAAACCGCAACTCGGCCTGCGTGAACGCGCAACTCGGTGTGCACGAACGCGGGACTCGGTGTGTGTGAGCGCGGGACTCGCGGGGGTTTTAGCCGGTGCGTAGGCGGCGGTAGCCGGTGGTGTCGGTTGTGATGGCGGTTCGGATCTCGTCGTCGGTGACGTCGTCGGCGATCACGGTCTCGCCCAGTGCGGTGGGGAGGACGAAGCGGAGGACGCCGTCGCGGATCTTGCGGATCTGCCACAGTGCGGCCAGGACGGCTGTCACGTCGAGGTCGACGGGTAGGTCGTCGAGCATGACGGGGAGGCCGACCGCGACCAGGAGGTCGCACAGGCGGGCCCTGGTGCGCCAGTCGAGCAGTCCTCGCCGCTCGGCGATCCGTGCCGCGCACGCCATGCCGAACGCGACCGCCTCGCCGTGCAGGACCGGCCCGTAGTCGGTGACGGTCTCCACCGCGTGCCCGATGGTGTGGCCGAAGTTCAACGGCCGGCGCAGGTCCAGCTCGTAGGGGTCCTTGCTGACGAGGCCGCACTTGACCACGGTCGCGCCGTGCACCAGGCGTGCGGTGGTCACCAGGTCGCCGCCGAGGATGGCGGGATGGCGGTGCTCGATGAACTCGAACAGCTCCGGCGACGCGATGACGCCCTTCTTGATCACCTCGGCCAGCCCGGCACGCAGTTGCCTCCGGTCGAGCGTGCGCAGGTAGCCGACGTTGGAGATGACCGCCTTGGGCTGGTAGAAGGCCCCGATGAGGTTCTTGGCGGTGGGGTGGTCCACCGCGACCTTGCCGCCGAGCGCCGCGTCGACGTGTGCGAGCAGTGTGGTCGGCACGTTGATGTACGGCACGCCACGCATGTACGCGCTCGCCACCCAGCCGACGGTGTCGATCACCACGCCGCCGCCGACGGCGAGCACGATGTCCCGGCGGGCCAGCGCGGTACCGGCCAGCCAGTCCAGCAACTCCGAGGCCGTGGCGAGGCTCTTGCTGGCCTCCCCGGCGGGGAACGAGGTCGCGGTGACCTCCAAGCCGTTGGCGGACAACGTGTCCGCGAGACGCCGCGCGTGCAGCCGCGCCACCGTGTGGTCGCTGATCACGGCCACGCGCCTGCCGTCGATCTCGGCGCGGAGCCGGTCGACCACGGCTCGCTCCGTGCGGCACACGGACACGGTGTACTCGTCCTGCCGCCCAGCGGTCGTGAGCACGTCCCCTTCCGGACTACGCGGCATCGGCAGTGACTCGCGCATCCGGACGTGTGGCACCACCCGTTCAGCACCCCCAGGCGTTCGTTCCCTTGTGGACAACAGGATGGCTCGATCGACTTCAATGGTATAGACATCGCTACCGGCCGCTCGTCGAGCGGAAATCGGTACCCGTTCGGCGCAGTGCGGCGGCCGGTGTCCTCAGCGCAGCGTCAGCACCGGCGGGCCAACCGGGTGAGACCGTCGGGCGGCACGTCACGGAACGCACTTCACACTTTGCGGGTGCTCGGCCACGGGGGACAGTCCTGGCTGTACGCCACACCGGGGAACTCGTGCGCGTAGTAACGTTCATCCCCAGGACCTGGGCGGGTCCCACGGGCTCTGTCGCGAGTGGCTCCGGAGCCGGCCTCTCATGATCTCGTTGCATGCGGTGTTGTCTGTCGTGTGGAAGGGGACGCGTCGAATGCCTGTCCTTGGCCGTTCGGCCGAGAAGGAGCTTCTCACCCGGGTGATCGAAGGCGTTCGGACGGGACGGGGCGGCGCGGCCGTCGTGCTCGGTCGCGTCGGGATCGGCAAGACCGCCCTGATCGACGACGTGGCCGGCGGGTTCACGGATGTCACGACGGTTCGGGTGAGCCAGGCCGACTTCGACGTCGACTCGCCCTACTCCGGGCTGCGTGGGGTGATCACGCCTTTCTCGCACGTTCTCGGTGAGTTGCCCGAGCCGCGGTCGAGGGCCATGCGACTCGCTCTCGGCCTGCGCGCGGGCGGTTTCGCCGACCCGTTCCTGCTGGGACAGGCCACACTGGCGGTTCTGCGGAGTGTCGCGAGTGAGCGTCCGTTGTTGTGTGTCGTCGACGACGCGCACCTGCTCGATCCGGTCTCGTTGCGATCACTGACCTTCGCCGGCCGCAGGCTGAGTGGGGAGCGGTGCGCGCTGGTGTTCGGCGCCCGGCCTGTCGCCGGACCACCCGACTGGTTCGACGGCCTGTCTGCCCTGCCCCTCGGTCCGCTGGGCGAAGAGGAGTGCCTGCGCCTGCTGACGTCCGTGGCGGGCGGCATCGGGAACGTCGCCACAGCACGCGTGCTCGCCGCGGCGGAGGGAAACCCGGGTGCGATCGTCGAGTACGGCCGGGCGTTGACGGAGTGGCGGGGTACTGACGGTCTGCGCGTCCCCGACCCGTTGCCGATCACCGCGAGGACACGGGCCGAGTACGTGCGGGCGAAGGACGACCTGAGCCGGGCGGCGCGCTGGGGTGTGCTGGTCGCCAGTGCCGAGCCGGCCGGGGACGTCGACCTGGTCGTGCGTGCCGTTCGGCACCTCGGTGTCGATCCCGCGGACGTGGACCTGGCGGTGTCCGGGTTCTTCGACCTGGCCGGCAAGGTGCGGTTTCCGCATCCGCTCACCCGGTCGATCGTCTACCACTCCGCGTCCAGCCGGGAGCGAACGCTGGTGCACCAGGCACTGGGTGCGGTCGTCGACACGGCCGTGGGACCGGAACGGCGGGTGTGGCATCGGGCCGCGGTGCTGGCGGAGCCCGACGAGCGCATCGCTGCCGAGCTGGCCGGCGCCGCCGCGTCGGCGAGGGCGCGCGGCGGTCATGCGGCGGAGTCCACGTTCCTGACCCGGGCGGCCGAGCTGAGCCCCGACGACCGGTCCCGGGCGGGGCGGCTGGTGGCCGCGGCCAGGGCCGCGCAACTGTCCGGTGACAACGAACTGAGCATCGCACTCCTCGACCGGGCGAGCGCACCGCGCACGTCCGCGTACGACAGCGCGTACGACAGGCAGGACGCCGACCGCATCCGCGGCGCCGCTCTCACGTGGTCCGCGCGTGCGTCGCAGGCCGCGACCCTGCTCGGCGCCGCCGTCGAGGAGTGCCGGGTGCGCGACGAGGGGCTGGCCCGCCGGCTCTGGCTTCAGGCGGTCAACGCCGCCCTGCTCGCCAGCCGGGAACCGGGGGATCCCGCCCTGGACAGGTTGGTGGCGGTCGCACGGTCGATGCCGAGCCGTGCCGGCCGCGGACGGGGAACGGACGAGGACGTGATGCACGCACTCGCCATGCGTCTGTCCCGGGGACGGGTCGACACGGCCGGGCCACTGCGCCGCGCGCTGCTGCCCGACGCGGCCGGCGAGACCGCGCAGTTCGGGCGTGAGCCCGTCCTCACCACGCTGCTGAGCCTGGAGATCTGGGATCTCGCGGCCGGCAGGCGGGCGCTCGCCCGCATGGCCGCGGCCTGCCGGCGGGACGGTGCGCTGACCGGGCTGTACGCGACGCTGGTCGCCCTGGCCCACCAGGAAGCCCTGGCCGGACGGTTCCACGTCGCCGGGGAGCACTGCCGCGAAGCGCGCGAGGTCGCGGCCAGGCTGGGGATTCCAGCGAACCGGGCCGGGTTGGCGGCCCTGGTACCGGACGCCCTGCGCGGCCGCGCGCGGCAGGTGCGTGCGACGGCGTTCGCGATGAGGGACGGCCTCACCGCGGAGGGATACGGCCTGGGCGCGGCGACGTGTGTGTTGGCACTGGCGATGGTCGACGTGGCGCAGGGCCGGTACCGCAGGGCGCTCGTTCATGCCAGGGACGTTCACGAACTGGATCCGCCCGGCGTGGGTAACCTCGTCCTGCCCTACCTCGTCGAGTCGGCGGTCCGGGTCGGCGACCGGGCGCTCGCCGCCGCCGGGCTCAGGCGCCTCGAAGAACGCGTCGAGGCCGCCGGCTCCTTCTGGGGACAGGGAGTGCTCGACCGGTGTCGAGCGCTGGTGGCCTCCGGGTCCGCGGCCGAGGAGCTGTTCGCGACGGCCGCCGGGCGGCTCGACCCCGACAGTCTGCCGCTGGAGCACGCGCGTACTCACCTGATCTGGGGCGAGTGGCTGCGCCGCGAGGGCCGCGGCGAGGACTCGATCGCTCACCTGCGGACCGCGTACCGGATGTTCGTCTCGATGGACAGTCTCCCGCTGGCGCAACGATGTGCGCGGGAGTCGAGGGCCGCGGGAGCGCGGACGGGGGAGTTCGGCACGTGGCCGTCGGCGGGACTGACCGGCCAGGAGAAGACGATCGCCGAGTTGGCGGCGCGGGGCATGACGAACGAGGCCATCGCGTCGACACTGTTCGTCAGCGTTAACACGATCGCCTACCACCTCAAGAAGATCTACCGGAAGCTGGGTGTCAGCTCCCGGCGCAAGCTGTCGGTGCTCTTGTCGCTCGGGGTCGAGCCGGAAGCGTGAGGAGGCTCATGGGCGCCGGTCACAGCGGGCGGTCCACACTCGTCGGCCGGGACGCCGAGCATCGCGCGGTGCTGGAGCTGGTGGCACGACTACGCGGCGGCCACGGCGGCGGGCTGGTCCTGCGCGGCGAGTGCGGAATGGGAAAGACGTTCCTCGCCGAGCATGCCGTCGAGTCGGTCCCGGGCGTACGAGTCGTGCGCACACCCGGCATCGAGGCGGAGGCGCTGCTCCCGTACGCGGCACTCGACCGCCTGCTGCGGCCGTGGCTCGACCGCCTCCCGGACTTGCCCGTCCGCCAACGGAAGGCACTCGACACCGTGTTCGGTGAGCGGCTGGGGGCAACGTCGCCCGCGGCCGTCGCGGTGGCCACCTCGGCGTTGCTCGACCTGGCGGCCGGCGGCGAGCCGGTGCTCCATCTGGTCGACGACGCACAGTGGATCGACCGGGCCACGGGTGAGATCCTGTGCGCGGTCCGGAGTGCCGGGAGGCAGGCAGGCCGGAGTTTCCTGTTCTGTGCCCGTGACCGGCCCGAACCGGTTGGCTGGCTGGGACAGTGGCCCGAGGTGCGGCTGTCCCCCCTCGACCACCACGAGTCCATGATGCTGCTGGCATCGCTGTCCGAGGACGTCGACCCGTTCCCCGCGCGGCGGCTGGTCCGGGTCGCCGGTGGGAACCCGTTGGCGTTGACGCGCTTCGTCCGCAACTACGTGGCCGGCCACGGCTACCACCGTGCGTGGCCCAACGAGTGGTTCAGGCTGCCGGAACGGCTGGAGACCGAACTACTGAGAAGCACGGGAGAATGCTCCGCGCGGGCCAGACTGCTGTTGCTGCTCGCCGCGGTGGAACCGTCGGCCACGATGGCGGACTTCCGGACGGCCGCCCGGGTGGTGGGAACCGAGGTCGACCCGGACGAGGTCGTCGACCTGGTGACGTTCGAGCCGCACCCGGTGTTCCGGCAGCCGTTGCTGCCGCTGGCCCTCGCGCGGCGGGCCACCGCGGTTCTCCGGCACAGGATCCACGTCGTGTTGGGACTCGTGCTCGACGACGCCGATCGACGGGCATGGCACGCCGCGCTGAGCGCGCACGGCCACGACGAGACGATCGCCGGTGAGCTCGAGGCCGCGGCGCGACGAGCGGAGATCCAGGGCCGGCACCGGCGTGCGGAGACGTACTTCCGGCGGTCGGCGGAGGTGGGCAACGTGGACCGCCGTGCTGGTCGCCTGGTGTCCGCCGCCCGCCTGGCGTTGCTGACGAAGAACTACCGGTTGACCGGTGCCCTGCTGGACGAGGCGCTGCTGACGCCGCTCGACGCCCATCTCCGTCCCGAGATCTCCCGGATCCGCGCGGTCCTGTACGCCCGTGCCGGAGACGACAGGGACATTCTGTTGGCGCTGAGCGATGTCCTCGACGACATGGGGCTCCTCGACGTCCGCGCGGCCGGCGACACGTGGTTCGAAACTCTCGACGGGGCGCTTCTCGCGCAGGGTCAGCTGCCGCACACGACGCTCTGCCGGTTGGCGCGGCACGCACTGGACGCCGCGCCAACCCACACGGGGCAGCAGACGCCGGTGGACGTCCTGGCCGCGGGGCTCGCCATGCGGGTCACCGCCGGCTACGAGGAAGCGGTGCCGCTGATGCGGCGCATCGCCACGACACTGGACACCGTGGACGATGCGGACCCGGCCGGGCGGCGTTGCCGCCGGTGGCACTCCCTGATCGCCCTGACACTGCTGGAGCTGTGGGACATCGAGCGTGGCGCCCGCCTCTCCGACCAGGCGGCCCGCGGCATCGACGTCCGGATCCTGCGCGTCACGCCCTTCGCTCTCGCGCAGGGCCACGCGACGCGGTGGGACTCCGGTGCGGTGACCGTGCCCCACACCGGCAGTCGGCGGCTGGTGCAGATCGCGGTCGAGGCGGTGGCCGGCACGGGGCGGGGCACGGCGGAGGCGCGGGCGAAGGCACGAGAGGTCATCACGCTGGCCAGACGAGCCGGCTACGGTTTCCTGGTCTCACTGTGTCACCTTCTGCTCGCCAGGATCGCCATCTCACGTGGGGAGTACGACGAGGCGCTGGTGTGGTCGCGGCTCGCGTACACGGAGGACGCGCCCGGCCTCGGCGGGCAGGTGCTCGCGGATCTCGTCGAGTCCGCGGTCAGGGTGGGGGACGCCGCCGTCGCCGCGGCGGCCTACGACCGGTTGGCGGTCCGGGTGGGGGCGAGCGACTCCGTGTGGGGACGGGGACTTCAGGCACGCGCCCAGGCTCTCAGCGTGCCGGACACCCATGCCGAGCGGTACTTCCAGACCGCGATCCGGTTGCTGGAGCCGACGGCCGCCGTGCTGGACACCGGCAGGACCCAGCTCCTGTACGGCGAATGGCTCCGGCGCAGGAAGCGGCGCACCGAGGCGGCCCACCACCTGGGCCGGGCGTACCGGACGTTCGTGGCCGTCGCCGCGGACGCGTTCGCCGAGCGTGCCCGCGCCGAGCTCGACGCGGCCGGCGCGCGTCCCGAAGGGAAACACGACCTGACCGCGCAGCAGCGCCGGGTGGCCCAGCTGGCCGTCGAAGGGCTTACCAGAGCGCAGATGGCCGTGCGGTTGGCCATCAGCGAACACACCGTCGCCGATCACCTCAAACAGGTCTACCGCAAGTTCGGCGTCCACTCCCGCGGACAGTTGAGCGAGGTGTTCACGAACGGCGCGGGCGATGACCCGTGATCGGCGTGCTGTCGCGGAACATTCCGGGTGGGACGTGCGATGCGGGCGTCACACCAGCCCCTCGTTCATCGCGATGATCACGGCCGTCGTGCGGTTGGGGGCACCCAGCTTCAGGAACAACGCGGCCACCAGCCGTTTGACGCCGTGCGAGGAGATCCGCAGCGCCGCCGCGATCTGCTTGTTGCTGTAGCCCTGGGCCAGCAGGCCCAACGTCTCGTGCTCCCGGTCCGTCAACGCGACGCGGTGACCAGCGGACCGGTGCGGACCGGAACGGCGCGCCGCGAGCAGGGTGCGTGCCAGGACGGCCGGCATCGGCAGCTCTCCGGCGACCACCCGGGCCAGGGTGGTGTCCAGCACGGCGGCGTCGAGGCCGGTCAGCATCATGACGCCGTCGCAGGGCAGGTCGTTTCGCCGCGACGGGATCTTCTCGACGTGCGCCTCGTCGCCCAGCAGGACGACCCACGGCCGCTCGCCGGCCGGCGTGGCACCGAGCTCGGCGAGTTGTCGCCACTCCTCGAACCCGACGATGACGACGTGGTGGTGGGGTCCCTCGCCGTCGGGATGCGCGTGCCGGTCGTACGGTGGCCAGGTCGAGACGGTCCGGACCCTGGCGAGGTGGCCGAGCAGCGATCGCACTCCCCGGTGGACGACCTCCGATCCGATCAGTAGTGACACGTCGAGCTTCGTCGACTCAAGCGACGAACCGGCGTTCCGCGTACCCGTCATGAAGTGAACCGATCCCCGAGTTCGACTCTGCTGCCGTGCGGCTTCTCCACACTCATCGTGCCCGCTGGGTGTGCTGTTCGAATCCCCCGCTACGGGTAGTCACCGGGTATGACCGGCCAGTGTCGAACCGCGGATGTTCGGGTGGCCCGATCGGAATCTCGTGGTCGGTACGGGTCATGAGACGGACGGGACGGGACCGTCGATCCGGTGTGCTGTTGCCGGGTGGCGGGGCCCGCACCGCCCGGCAACAGCACGTCCCCGACCTAGTCCATGATCCAGGTGCAGCTGTTGCTGCTGATGGTGCTGGCGAACTCCAGCTCGGGGGCGGCGTTGGCGGCCTCGAGGGTCAGCTCCTGCAGTTCGAGAATCGTGTGCATGGGATCTCCTGGTGTTTTCTCTTGTTCTCCGGAGCCCGTTGCCCCGGAAGTCTCGACAGCCGTCAGGAGATGAGGGGCAGACCGGTCGATTCCGCCCAGGTGAGTGGCCTTCCGGACCGGCTGGGGGCGGCCGGGTCCGCCGCACGTGCCCAGCTGTCCAGTGCCAACAGAACGCCCGCGGTGCCGCTGGCCAGATCCATCGACAGGCGCAGCAGCCGGTGACCGGGAAAGGCCACCGTCCTTCCGGTGCCCGACGCGTCGGGGCGCCGCACGGCGTGCCACGCCAGCCGGCGGACGTGGTCGGCGGTGGCACCGGGGGAGCCGAGCTGCCCCGGGTGGGCGGCCTGCAGCATGATCAGCCCGGCCCTGCCCAGGAGCAGTCCCGGCTCGATGATGAACGGGCTCTGGCTGGCCCGGAGGATCCCGGTCCGCCACATCGCCAGGCGTTCGTCGGGCCTGTGTCGTTGGCACAGCGTGATCGCCTCCGCGAGCCCGCCGCTCCCGTCGCCCAGGTACGGCATCATGCGGGCGCCCTGGACCAGGTGAACCTCGCCGCCGGCGTCGACACGGCAGTGTTCGAGGTCGGTCTCGAGTGCGCGGACCGCCAGCCGCAGGTAGGTGTCGTCCCCGGTGTCCTGATGCCGGCGGAGGAAGAAGAGGGCCACGCCCGTGAGTCCGTGCATGAGCCCGGCCTGTGCGCCGTCCGTGCCCGGCATGACGTCGTCGCCGGTGGACACGATCTCGGCGAGCCGTTCGTCGATCGGGGCCAACTCGTCGGCCCAGCGGGAGTCCCCCGTGGTGACGGCCAGGTAGCGAAGGGTCAGTGCGATCCCCGCCAGTCCGTCGTAGAGACCCACGGACCTGACCTCCGCCGTCCGCGGCGCCACCTTCTCCAACAGCTCGCTCGCCGCCTGCTCGCGCCCCAGACCGTGGAGTACCAGTGCGGCGCCGTGAAGTCCGTCCCACAGGCCCGCGCGTGCCGGACTGCGCCGAGCCGCCGCCAGTAGCCACTCCACGTGTCGTTCGTCGACCGGACGACCGGTCGAGGCGAGGGCGTACAGGACTCCCGCCGCGCCGTGGGCCATGGTGTAGCCGCCGTCGTGCAGTGCCTTGGGGTCTCCCGGGAACAGCCGGTCGGCTCGTTCCGGCGTGGCCGACGCGACGATGGCGCGCGCCATGGCGTCGGTCAGCGACCGCATCTCCGGACCGTGCGGGTTCGCCGCCGCCGCGGCGAACGCCGTGTCGTGCCGGGAGCCGGCGCCGGTCGCCGAGGGTGGGCGCAGGCGCTCGGACAGGCCCGCGGTCACCTGCCGGGACATACCGAAGGTCTCGGCCACGGCCGCCGGCAGCTCCGTTGCCTTGTCCGCGTCCAGGTCGAGCATCTGGGTCAGCGGCAGGAACATCGCCACCCGCAGGCAGTCGAGTGCGTAGAAGTCGCGCACCCTGCCGGCTGTGGTGTGTTTGGCGACGAACCCGGGACAGGCGATCGTCGGCTCCGGATCCAGGCCGGGCCGGTAGGCGACCTCGAAGTCGACCAGCCCGATGCGACCGTCGGGACGCACGATGACATTGCGCGGATGCAGGTCGCCGTAGACGTAACCACGGTCGTGAATCGCGCGGATCGCCTTGTCGATCTGCTCGATGATGTCCAGCGCGGTCTCGGTGTAGTTTCGGTACTCCGCTTTTCCGGCGCTGCCTCTGGTGGCCGGATTGTTGGCCGACAGGAACTCCAGCAGTGTCAGGCCTTCGAAGTACTCCTCCGCGAGGAAATGATGTTCCCAGCAGGTGAAGATCTTCTCGGGGGTGGGCACGAAGTCGAGGTCGCCGAGATCCTGGAGCGTCTCGTGCTCGCGATGCAGGCGTGCCACCGCGTCGTGCCCCGCGCCGTCGAGTCCGGCGAACGGCCGTGCCTCACGAATGATGACCGTCCTGTCGGTCGCGGGGTCCGTGGCCAGGTAGATTCCGCCGCCGTTGGAGAAATGGAGCGCCTTGCGCACGGTGTAGGGCAGGGACTCCGCTGTTTCGGCCCTGGTCCGGTGTTGCTGTTCGGCCAGGTAGTCCGGGAGCTCCACCCAGGACGGTGGCCGGAAGGACGGTCCACGGGTGTCGGGCACGAGCCTGCCGTCGGGCCGGCGCACGGCCAGCACCTGCCGCCCCCGGTCGTCGACGGTGTACGTCTGTCTGAACCCGCCGTAACGCACGTACAGGGGTCCTTCGCGCCATCGCAGGTCGCTCAGGATGTACGGTCCCTGTCTTCCCTCCAGGGCGGTGTTCAGCTCGTCGAGCACGGCGCGCAGCGCGTCCGGGCCGGGAGGATAGATGGTGATCAGTTTTCCGCTTCTTCCTCGCGGCGCGTACTTTCCGTTCATTCGCAGATGCGTCTGCCGATGAGTCAGCACCTTGAAGGGGACCAGCCGGGCGAAGCAGTATTTGGCGACGATCTCGATCGTGTCGTCCGCGTCCGCCAGTGTGGCCGAGACATGCACCTTCCACCCTTGTTCGGGCAGGTTGGCCACAGCGGGGAAGAAGAACGTCCAGCTGTCGTCGTTGCCCACCTTCCACCCGTCGGGTTGTCGGCGCCCGACAAGGGCGTGCTCGCTTGCCTCGCCCAGGCTGGGATGGTCATAGAAGTCCAGTCCCTGCTGGCAGTACAAAATGTAGTCTTCCATGCGCGTACCACACCTGTCGTCTTGCCGTGGAAATGGGACGGGAACCGACGATGCCGTATGGACCGGAAATGCTGGACTGGTTTTCACGGAGTGATTTCCACCGCGTCGGGGTGTCATCTCCAACCTGTGCGCCAGCCTACCGCCGTGCGCATGCTGTGGGCAATTTCCCAAAGTTCGGCCGAATGACCTAGCCGTTTGGTCGGTCGCCGGCGCCGGGCACTCGATGGCCGAGCGGTGGTTCAGCGGGCCGGGCGGGCGAGTTCGACCGCCGGATCTCGGGCCGCCGGCAGGGCGCGGGCGTGCCGTGGTGGCCATCGCGCCGAGCGCGGACGGTGGGGTCGTCGCCCGAACGCCGGTCGACGGCGGGGCGGATGGGGGCTCGATCGTACCTGGTGACGACAGTGGGCCCATGCCGTGGCTGTCCACGGCATGGGCCCACCGGTCCTACCTAGTGCGACACTAGCTGGCGCTGGCGCCGGACTCCAGTTCGCCGCCGCCGAAAGCACGCTCGGCTTCGCCGCCACCGAAACTCGCCTGCTCGAGCTCACCGCCACCAAGTTTACGCATGTTGAGGTTCTCCTTCGTCGGAAGTAATACAGAAAAAGTATCCAGAGTCCATCTCGCCACTGCAAGCTGCATTCGCCCCGAGATATTGCGCCGAACGGGGTGCGACCGTTTGGTGCCAACAGGCGTCTGGCGTGAATTCCTCACGGTCCGTAGTGATTTTCCACAAAGAACGCCGCTCAGTGCTCGACAACCATCGCGGAGAAGGTCGCGCCGTATGCGGCCGCGGCCATGAGATAGCGGTCACCCGTCCGCAACAGTCCGCTGTCGACGGCCGTGCGGTAGTTCAGAAAGGGGTCCGCGGCGAACGTGTGGCCGATGAGGGGCACGTTGTCCAGCAGGACCGACGCCGGCGGCAGCCCGAGCTGCCGGCACACCTTCCGCCAGGAACGCACGTTCACGTTGTGCGGCAGGATCAGCCGGAGCTCGTCGACGCGCAGCCCGGCCCGCTCGGCGGCCGCGCTGATCACCTCGGCCACCAACACCGTGTACTCCTTGGCGAACCGCTCGGCGTGGTCGGGGCGGTCGACCGCCCAGTGGTCGAGGTCGCCGCGCTGCAGCGTCGCGTAGCTCAGCACCCGGTCGCGTGCGCCGTCCGCGGACACCAGGCAGGCGGCGGATGCCTCGCCGAAGATCCGCGCCTCCGGCCGCAGTGTCTCGTCGAGGGTGAAGACCTGTTCGGCGGCGAGGACGAGCGCGAGCGCGTCCGGGTCGCCGTCACCAGCCAGCAGCCGCCCGGCGATGTCCACCGCGAGAAGCCCGGACGCACAACCGTGGTGGGTGACGGCGAAGGCGGTCGCACCACTCAGTCCGAGCCGCTCGCAGAACTCCGGCAACGGGCTCAGCGGATGTGGCTGGGAGACCGGAATCGTGCGTGCGTAGAGCACGTAACGGATCCGGCTCCGGGCAGCGGCCAGCGACGGCAGCTTGCGGGCGGCGCGCACGAGGAGATCGGTCAGCGTCTCACCGGGTTCCTGGCGGCGAACCTCGGAGTATCCGTAGGAACGCCGGAGAGTGTCGACTGTGGACGCGGGCAGCCGCCACTCCGCGAGGAGCTCCTCGATCGGCACCCGGCGGTCCGGCAGGTGACCGGCGATCTCCCGTAGGGCGGTCATGAGCGGTTCCTTCGCGCGAAAGGGAGTGCCGGCGGCGTCCCGAGTACTACTGTCGAACCATGACGGGAGAACGCACCGGCCACTTCTGGGATGCCGTCGAGGGTCGGACGCCGATGCCGGCGGCGGCGGCGACGTTGGGCTGGTCGCTCGTCCGCGCCGACACGGAGCGGGGCGAGATCGAGGTGTCCTTCGAGGCGACCGAGGAGTTCCTCAACCCCGCGGGTGCTGTCCAGGGTGGCTTCCTCACCGCCATGCTGGACGACACCATGGGCCCCGCGCTCGCGGCGACGCTGGGTCCCGGCCGGTTCGGGGCGACCATCGAGCTCAAGGTGAGCTTCCTCCGGCCTGCCCGGCCCGGCCGGCTGGTGGGGCGCGGACGTGTCGTGCACAGCGGCGGCACCATCGCCTTCCTGGCCGGGGAACTGCTGGACGACACCGGGCAGGTGGTGGCCGTGGGTTCGGCGACCGCCCGGATCGTGCGGACCGACTGAGCCGCGGGCCTCATGGCCGGCCGCTGTGGACGTCGGCGCTGTCCACACCGGCATGCGCGCCGGATCGGTAGCGCAGCAACGGGATCACGGTCACCACCAGACACAGCGATCCGGAGAGGACGATCGCGGGCTGGAGCCCGAGCCCCGCGACCGCGAGCCCGGCGAGCGTCGCGCCGAACGCGAGGCTGCTGCCGGAGACCGCCGTCACCATGCCGAACACCCGGTTCTGCAGCTCGACCGGGACGCGGGCGTAGAGCATCGCCCCGAGAACCGGCCGGAACGCCGCCTGGGTCACCCCACAGAGCACCGAGACGACGAGAACCACGACGAGGTTGTCGGTCAGCCCGAGGGTCAGCTGCCGGGGACCGACGCACAACGCCACACTGACGCAGAAGGTCAGGTACTGCGGCAACTTCGGTCCGACCACGGTGAACACGATGTTGCCCGCGATCGCGCCGAACGCGAACGCGCTGAGGATGAGGCCGACCGCGGGGGCAGAGCCGGAGTGCTCGTCCACCCACAGCGGCACGAACACCGCGTAGTTGGCCACGGTGAACAGGTTGACCACCGAGGTCATCGCGAGCATCCCGAGCAGCAGCCGGTCCTGCCACAGGTGACCCGCACCGCGCCGCAGCGCGGTGAGGTAACCCTCCTTCGCGGCCGCGTCCCGGTCCGGCATGGTGCCCTCGGGCGGATGCACCAGCAGTCCGATGAGGAGCGCCGACAGGGCGAAGGACGCCGCGTCGAACCAGATCGCGTCCTGCGGTCCCAACCAGAGGATCAGCAGACCGCCCAGCGGCGCCGCGGTCACCATCGCCACGTTGCCGATCCCGTCGTAGATCGCGGTGGTCCGGATGATCTGCATACCCGCCGCGTCACTGACCGGACGGAGCATGACGTGCTGGGCTCGGCCGCCGACACCGGTGAGCGCGCCCTTGACTGCGATCAGCGCGGCCAGCGGGAGGAACCCGATCCCCGGCGTCGCAGCGACGGCGACCATGGCCAGTGCCGCCACGCACTGGGTGACGATCAACGTGCGCCGGATGCCGAACCGGTCGGTCAGCGGGGTGGCGAACACGCCGGCCAGCAGGGCGGGAACGACGGAGGCCATGGAGATCAGGCCCATCTTCGCCGCGCTGCCCGTGCTGGTCAGCACCAGCCACGGCACGGCGACCGTCGTCACGACGCTGCCGAGCATGGACACGATGTGTCCCGACAGCAGCGCGACGAGCCCGACCCGCCGGGCGCCCCGGCCCGTACCCGTCGTGTCGCTGACCGTGCTCAATCCGCCGTACTTTCCGCCAACACGTGCTCGGCCGCGTACTTCTCGCGCAGCCGCCTGGTGTTCGTCTTGCCGCTGTCCGTCCTGGGCAGATCGTCGACGAAGTCGAACGACCGCGGTACCCACACCCAGCTGAGCTTCTCCTTGACCAGCCCGGCGAGCTCCTCCTCCGTCACCGTGGCCCCGTCGGTGAGCATCAGGTAGGCGTGGGCGGCCTCACCGAGCTCCGGGTGCGGCACGCCGATCACCGCGGCCGCGCGGACCTGCGGGTGGGTGGTCAGCGCGTCCTCGATCGCACGCGGGAAGATGTGGTGGCTGCCGTAGGTGGTGATGATCATGTCGCTGGCTCGGCCGGTGAGGTGGATGTAGCCCCCGGCGTCGACGTGGCCGAGATCGCCGGTGCGCACCCAGCCGTCGACGAGCGTCTTCGCGGTCTGCTCCGGATTTCCCACGTAGCCACGGAAGTTGAGCTTGCTGGCCACCCACAGCTCGCCGGTCTCGCCCGGCGGCAGCACGGTGCGGCCGTCCTCGCCGCGGATCTCCAGCCGCACGTCGCCGTAGGCGGGTCCACAGGAGCCGATCCGGTCCGGGTCGGTGCCGACGCCGGGATGTGCCGAGATGAACGGGGACTCCGACAGGCCGTAGGTGATGCGCACGACCGGGCCGAAGCGGTCGACGGCCTGGCGCAGCCGTATCGGGTTGGTGGCCGCGGTGCCCACGCTCAGCACGACCATCTCGGACAGGTCGCGCTTGTCGATGTCGGGGTGGTCGAGCAGCTCGTAGAGCATCAGCGGGGTGATGAACACGGAGTTGACCTGTTCCCGCTCCACGAGCTCGAGGAACTCCCCGGCGCGGAAGAACCGCGAGACCAGCAGTGTGCCGCCGGTGAACAGGTAGAGGAACGCCGAGGTCTGCCCGGCGACGAACCACATGGGGGTCACCGTGAGGTGGCGGTAGCGCGGTTCGTCCGCCGCGAGGATCTGTTCGGCGAGGGTGAGGATCTGCTCGTACAGGTCCACCGTGTGGAGCAGTGGTTTCGGCACTCCGGTGGTACCGCTGGTCTGGAAGACCGAGTCCGGGGTGCCGGTCGCCCGGTCCACGTCGAACGGCTCGGCACCGGCCGGGAGCGGGGCGAGGATGTCCGGACCCGCTCCGCCCGGGCCGACGCAGAACGCCGGAATCCCCAGCCGGTCGACGATTTCCTGACCGACCCGCTCGTGCACCGCCACCTCGTACAGCAGCGCCGCCGGCCGCACCTGGTCGAGATAGGCGGTCAGTTCCCTGGGCGTGCTGGCGTTCGACAGCCACGCGGTCCGGCACCCGAGCAGGTGCAGTGCGAGCTGGATCGCCTGGGCGTGCGGCGGGTAGCCGAGCAGGATCCCGACCGTCGTGCCCGGCCGAAGCCCGGAGCGCTCGAGGTTCGCCGCGATGTCGAGGACCGAGGCGCGCAGTTCCGTGTAGGTGAACCGGGTCTCGCCGTTGACGAGGGCCTCCCGGTCGCCGTACTCCGCGAACAGCTCCAGCGCGCGCACCGCGTAGTCCGGTCCGGAACCCATCACACACTCCAGGCTTACGTGGACGGCGAAGCACGAGGTGATCGCTGCCAGCTGATGCGAGCGGGCGAAGCGTACCTGGGGAAATCCGGGAAACAGACCGTGCAACGTGAATTCCCCTCACAGGCCTGCGAGGCGCGCGGCTGAACGGATCAGTGACGTGCTCCCCTCTGGTGAACGTGGCCGCGATACACGACATTCGGGGCCGTCCTCGGTCCGCGGGCGCGGTGCCGCCGAGGGCGTACTGTCGCCGCATGACTCCCAGGAGAGCGCTCTAGCATGCGGGGAATGTTCGTCACCGGCCCGCTCGCCGGAGGTGACTCGCCCGGTGTCGGCGGTCTGCGCGTACGTGACGCGGTGGGCCGGACCTTCGACGAGCTGACCGGCCAGGTGCTGAACCCGACGCTGCGCGGCTACGTCGCCGACATGACGGCGCCGTACGGGATCGCGGTGCGCGAGGACCTGATCGAGGCGGGCGCCGGGCACTCCTACGGCGAGATGTGCGCGCCGCTGCTCGACGTCCTGGTGCCCGAGGAGCGACCGGCCGATCTGCTCGTGCTGGCGACCGACATCCCCGACTCGTGCTTCGGACGTTCCACCGCCACCTACCTGAGCTGGCACTGCGCGGGCGCTCCGCTGACGTTCACGGTCTGCGATCAGGGCCTGCTCGCCGTGTTCACCGCGCTGCACCTGATCGACGGCTACGCACGCAGCGGCGCGTGCCGGCGGGCGGTGCTGCTGATGGCCGAGCAACCGACCCTGTACCACGAACCTCCCGTTCCGACGCGTGTGCCGGACCGCGCCGCGGCCGTGGGCGTGGTCATGGAGACGGCCGGATCGCGTGGAGCGCTGTCGGTGCGGCGCCACACGACGCTGGCGGCGCACGACGTGCCGGCGGTCCTGGCCGAGGAGCTGGCCCGGCTGTCCAGTGACCGGGCGGCGCCCGTCGCGCTGGTCGGCGCCGGTCTCGCGGCGGTCCTGGCGGACCGGCGCGTGGACGGCGACATGCTGGTGTGCCGGGGGAGCCAGCCGCTGACCGGTATCTGGCAGGAGCTGGCGCACCGGCTGCCTGGCTGGCGGAAACACGGACGACAGGTGTTGCTCGCGGAGTACGACCCGGCGCTGGGCCAGCTCTTCTCGGCGACACTCCGGCTCGGCGACTGACGTCGAGGGCGTTCCGTGTGGGTGCGTTCCAGGCCGCAAGCCAGCCTGCCCCGCTGCTGAACAGCGGCTGCCGCGGTCGTCCCGGGCGCCAGCACTATCGCTGAAGATGTGCAAACTTCTGTTGGAAACCTGCGTACTTTCGCCGAAAGTTGACATATGATCTGGCTCACACGGACACCCTTCCCCCTGCCATCACGACCAACGGAACGGGACCCACCATGCAACGAAGCACGAGGTGGCGCGCTGCCGCCTGCGCCGGTCTGCTGGTTGTCACCAGCGCGGTAACCGTCCTCGCCACACCCCCAGCCCAGGCGCACCCTGTCAACGCCGCCGACTACCAACAGGTGGCGCTCGCCAAGGGCGTCGGCGAGATGGGGGAGCCGATGTCACTCGCGGTGCTGCCGGACCGGTCGGTCCTGCACACCTCCCGCAACGGTGAGCTGCGCCGCACCGACGCGAACGGCACCACCACGGTGATCGGCGTGCTGTCGGTCTACTCCCACGACGAGGAGGGCCTGCAGGGCGTCGGCGTGGACCCCGGCTTCGCCTCGAACCGCTTCATCTACCTCTACCACGCGCCGCCACTGTCCACCCCGGCCGGCGACTCGCCGGCCAGCGGCTCGGACTTCTCCGCGTGGAACGGTGTGAACCGGTTGTCCCGCTTCACCCTCAACGCCGACTACACGCTCAACACCGCCAGCCAGGTCACCGTCCTCGACGTGCCGGCCACCCGCGGCATCTGCTGCCACGTCGGCGGGGACATCGACTTCGACGCCGCCGGCAACCTCTACCTGTCCACGGGCGACGACTCCAACCCGTTCGACTCCGGCGGCTTCTCGCCGATCGACGAGCGTGCCGGCCGCAACCCGGCCTACGACGCCCAGCGCAGCGCGGCCAACACGAACGACCTGCGCGGCAAGGTGTTGCGCATCAAGGTGAACGCGAACGGCTCGTACTCGATCCCGGCCGGCAACCTGTTCGCGCCCGGTACCGCGAGGACCCGTCCGGAGATCTACGCGATGGGCTTCCGCAACCCGTTCCGGATGAGCGTCGACAAGCAGACCGGCGTGGTCTACCTCGGCGACTACGGCCCGGACGCCGGTGCCGCCGACGCGAACCGCGGTCCCGGCGGGCAGGTCGAGTTCAACCGGATCACCTCGGCCGGCAACTACGGCTGGCCCTACTGCACAGGGTCGGCCACCAACGCCGAGACCTACAACGAGTTCACGTTCCCGTCCGGCCCCTCCGGCGCGCGCTACAACTGCGCGGGCGGCCCGACCAACAACTCGCCCAACAACACCGGACTGACGACCCTGCCACCCGTACGGCCGGCGTGGATCAAGTACGACGACTGCTCGATCGCCGCGTTCGGCTGCGGGTCGGAGTCGCCCATGGGCGGCCCCGTCTACCACTACGACGCGAACCTGAGCTCGTCCGTCAAGTTCCCGGCCGTCCTGGACGGACACGTCTTCCTCGGCGAGTACGGCCGCCGGTGGCTGCGCACCGCCCACGTCAACAGCGACGGCTCCGCCGGGCAGATCGACACCTTCCCGTGGACCGGCACCCAGGTCATGGACATGGCGTTCGGCCCGGACGGCGCGCTGTACGTGCTGGACTACGGCACGGGGAACTTCGGCGGCGACGCCAACTCCGCCCTGTACCGCATCGAGTACAACCCGGCCGGCAACCAGGCGCCGACCGCGACGGCCACCGCGAACCGGACCTCGGGGACGGCGCCGCTGACGGTGGGCTTCTCCGCCGCGGGCTCGTCCGACCCGGAGGGCGGGGCGCTCACCTACCTGTGGAACTTCGGTGACGGCACCACGTCGACCGCGGCCAACCCGACGAAGACCTACACCACCAACGGACAGCGCACGGCGACACTCACGGTCACCGACCCCGGCGGCCGGACCGCCAACGCCACGGTCGTGATCACCGTGGGGAACACCGCGCCGACGGTCACGCTGAGCACCCCGGTCAACGGGTCCACGTTCAACTTCGGCGATACGGTGCCGTACACGATCACCGTGTCCGACCCGGAGGACGGCACGATCGACTGCACGAGGGTCAAGCTGACCTACGTGCTCGGCCACGACAGCCACGGCCACCCGATCACGTCGCAGAACGGTTGCTCCGGTTCGATCACCATCCCGGTCGACGGAGAACATGACACCGCCGCGAACCTGTACGCGGTCTTCGACGCCGAGTACACCGACAAGGGCGCGAACGGCCAGCCCGCGCTGACCACCCATGCGCAGAACCGGTTGCAGCCGGCGCACCGGCAGGCGGAGCACTACAGCAGCCAGTCGGGCACCACCCTGATCGACAAGACCGGCGCGGAGGGCGGCAAGACCGTCGGCGACGTCAACAACGGCGACTGGATCGCGTTCCAGCCGTACGCGCTCGGCGGCGTCGCGCGCGTCTCCGCGCGGGTGTCCTCCGGCGGGGTGGGCGGCACGCTCACCGTGCGGTCCGGCTCGGCGACCGGCACCGTGCTGGGCACGATGACGGTGCCGAACACCGGTGGCTGGGAGACGTTCACCGACGTGGCGACGAACCTCTCGAGCGTGCCGGCCGGCACCACGACGCTGTACCTGACCTTCTCCGGTGGCACGGGCGCGTTGTTCGACGTGGACGCGTTCACCTTCTCGAAGACGGCGGCCGGCGGGCAGGGACCGATCCGCGGCAGCGGCAAGTGCGTCGACATCTCCGGCGCGAACACCGCGGACGGCACGAAGATCCAGCTGTACACGTGCAACAACACCGCGGCCCAGTCGTGGACGGTCACCGGCTCGACCCTGCGTGCGCTCGGCAAGTGCATGGACATCGCCGGCGGCGGCACCGCGGACGGGACGGTCGTGCAGCTGTACACCTGCAACAACTCCGGCGCGCAGAACTGGGCGGCCAACGCCGATGGCACGCTGCGCAACCCGCAGTCGGCCAAGTGCCTGACCCCGACCGGCAACGGCACGGCGGACGGCACCCAGCTGGTGATCTCCACCTGCACCACCGCCGCGACCCAGCGCTTCACCCTCCCCTGAGAGGAAACGACATGAGACACACTGCTCGCTCAGCGCTCGCGGTGGCGGCCGCCACCGCGACGATCATGGCCTGCACCACCGGCCCGGCCGCCAGCGCGGCCGACGCCCCGTACGACGTGCTGGTGTTCTTCAAGACCGCGGGCTTCCGCCACGACGCGATCCCGATCGGGATCCAGACCATCCGGGAACTGGGCGCCGCCAACAACTTCACGGTGACCGCGACCGAGGACGCCGGCGCCTTCACGACCGGCAACCTCGCGCAGTACGAGACGGTCGTGTTCCTCAACACCACCGGCGACGTGCTCGACGCCACCCAGCAGACCGCGTTCGAGTCCTACATCCGTTCCGGCCGCGGGTACGTCGGCGTGCACGCGGCCGCCGACACCGAGTACGACTGGCCGTTCTACGGCGAGCTGGTCGGCGCGTACTTCTCGTCGCACCCGGCGATCCAGCAGGTCACCGAACGCGTGGAGAACCGGGCGCACGCGGCCACCGCCCACCTCGGCCAGAGCTGGGTCCGTACCGACGAGCTGTACAACTACCGCACCAACCCGCGAAGCAGCGCGCGGGTGCTGGCCACACTGGACGAGTCGACCTACTCCGGCGGCACCATGGGCGCGGACCACCCGCACACCTGGTGCAAGGCTTACCAGGGTGGTCGCTCGTTCTACACCGGCAACGGCCACACCCAGGAGAGCTACGGCGATCCGGCGTTCCGGTCGATGCTGCTCGGCGGAATCCGTTACACCGCGGGCCGGTCGAAGGCCGACTGCCGTCCGGAGACCGGCTACACCAGCCTGTACAACGGATCCACGTCCGGCTGGTCGCAGGCGGGGCCCGGCAGCTTCACCAACTCCGACGCCACCCTCACCTCGGTCGGCGGCATGGGCCTGTTCTGGTACAGCGCGAGGGAGTTCCGGTCCTACTCGCTCAAGCTGGACTGGCGGATGGCCGGCGACGACAACTCCGGGGTGTTCATCGGGTTCCCGTCGAGCACCGACCCGAACTCGGCGGTGAACAACGGCTACGAGATCCAGATCGACCCGACCGACACGGCCGACCGCACGACGGGTTCGGTGTACGGCTTCAAGTCCGCCGACCTGGCGGCCAGGGACGCCGCGCTCAACCCGCCGGGGGAGTGGAACACCTACGAGCTGTTGGTCGAGGGCGAGCACCTGCAGGTGTTCCTGAACGGAGCCAAGATCAACGACTTCACCAACACCGACCCGGTCCGGTCGCTCACCGGCTACGTCGGCATCCAGAACCACGGCACCGGTGACGACGTGTCGTTCCGGTCCGTCCGGATCAAGGAGCTGGGTGGCACCACCCCGGGGGTCGGGGCGATCACCGGCAGCGGCAAGTGCGTCGACATCTCGGGCGCCGGGACGGCGGACGGCACGAAGATCCAGCTGTACACGTGCAACGGAACCGGCGCGCAGATCTGGACCGTGTCCGGCACGACGCTGCGTGCGCTGGGCAAGTGCATGGACGTCGCGGGCGGCGCCACCGCCGACAACACCCGCGTACAACTGTGGACCTGCAACGGAAGTGGCGCGCAGAACTGGGTGCCGCAGGCCGACGGGACACTGCGCAACCCGCAGTCGGCCAAGTGCCTGACGCCGCTCGCGGGCGGCACCGCCGACGGCACACAGCTGGTCATCGCGCCGTGCACGTCCGCGTCGAACCAGAAGTGGACGATGCCCTGACGGCCGGACGGGTGCCGCGGGTCCCTCGACCCGCGGCACCCGTCGCCGCGACCGCGCGCCGGCCGGACACTCAGGTGATGACGGCGCGGAACTGGTAGCGGTCACCCCGGTAGGCCTGGTCGGTCAGCTCCAGCGGATGGTCGTGCTGGCTGTAGGTGAGCTGTCGCGCCATCAGGACCGGGACGGCGGTGCCCGCCAGCTCCAACAGCCGCTGTTCCTCGCGGTTGGGGGGCCGGGCCTCGACGGCGTACTCGGCACGGCGCGGGATCTGGGGCGGGTCGGCGGTCAGCAGCGTGGCGTACAGCGACGCCTGGGTGAAGTCCGTGTCGACGAGGGCCGGGCACAGGGCGAGCGGCAGCCGGTTGTGTTCCAGGACGACGACCATCCCGTTGAGCGAGCGGAGCCGCCGCATCTCGAAGAGGTCGTCGCCCGGGGTGACGCGCAGGCGTTGCGCCTCCCGGACCGTGCAGGGCCGGACGCGGGAGAGCAGCACCTGGCTGCTGAGCGGGATGGCGTGCTTGCGGGCGTAGTCGGCGAAACCCTCGACATGCGCGGTGGCTGTCACGGCGGTCACCTCGCCGGCGACGAACCAGCCGCGGGCCGGCGCGGCCTGCACGGCGCCGCGTTTGGCGAGGAACGCCAGCGCGGAACGCATGGTCACGCGCGAGGCGTGGTAGCGGTCGGCGAGGACCCGCTCGGACGGGAGGCGGTCGCCGCTGCGTGCGCCGCTCGCGCGCAGCTCCTCCCAGAGCCGGCTCGCGATCCGCTCGTACAACGGGACCGACGTCGGGTCGAAGGCGCCGCGGGGGAGTTCGAGGGGTCTGAGTCGCCGGTCGGGGCCTGACATACCAGTATGCTACCAGTATCTGAATCGTTGCATACCAGTTTCAGCAACCCTACGTTCTTGCCATGACTTCACTGCGCGAACGGCTGGCCCGTCACCGCGATGGCGAGGCCGTCGGCGTGACCTCCGTGTGTTCCGCGCACCCCCTCGTCATCGAGGCGGCCGCCGTCCAGGCGTCGGCCGACGGCGCCGTGCTGCTGGTCGAGGCGACGTCGAACCAGGTGGACCAGTACGGCGGCTACACCGGCATGGGGCCGGCCGACTTCGCGGCGCTGGTGCACGGGATCGTCGACCGGGTGGGGTTGCCGCGCACCCGGGTCGTGCTCGGCGGCGACCACCTCGGGCCGCAACGGTGGTGTGACCTCGGTCCGGACGAGGCGATGGACCGGGCCGACGTCCTGGTGACCGCCTACGTCCGGGCCGGCTTCACCAAGATCCACCTGGACTGCAGCATGGCGTGCGCGGACGACCCCGTCCCGCTGCCCGGCACCCTGGTCGCCGCGCGTGCCGCCCGGCTCGCCCGAGCGGCCGAGAAGGCCGCCGCCGAGCTGGGGAGGTCGGCGGACCTCGGCTACGTGATCGGCACGGAGGTCCCGGTTCCGGGTGGTGCGCGGGAGACCATCGAGTCACTCACCCCGACCACGCCGGAGGCCGCGCGGGCGACCGTGGCCGAGCACCGCGCCGCCTTCGGCGAGGCGGGCGTGGGCGAGGCGTGGGAGCGGGTGATCGCGCTCGTGGTGCAGCCGGGCGTCGAGTTCGACCACGTCCGGGTGTTCGACTACGCGCCGGCGGCGGCCCGGCGCCTGAGCGCTGTCGTCGACGAGTACCCCGGTCTCGTGTTCGAGGCCCACTCCACGGACTACCAGACCCGCGACGCGCTGGCCCGGCTGGTGCGCGACCACTGGGCGGTGCTCAAGGTGGGGCCGGGACTGACGTTCGCGCTGCGCGAGGCGCTGTTCGCGCTCGCGGCGATCGAGGACGAGCTGGTCCCCGGCGCGGACCGGTCGGGCCTGGTGGACGAGCTGGAGTCGGCCATGCTGGCCGACCCGACGTGGTGGGCGGGCTACTACGACGGGGACCCCGGCGGGCAACGCCTGGCCCGGCGTTACAGCTACAGCGACCGGGCGCGTTACTACTGGCCGCAGCCGCCGGTCGCCGCCGCCGTGGCGCGGTTGTTCGACAACCTCGACACCGCCGGGATCCCGCTGCCGTTGCTGAGCCAGCACCTCCCGGACCAGTACCGGCGCGTGCGGGCCGGCGAGCTGCCGCCGATGGCCCGTGACCTGGCCGTCGACCACGTCCGCGACGTGCTGCGCGACTACGCCTACGCGTGCGGCGAGCGGGAGGTCGCGGCATGACCGGGGATGTGTGGACCGCACGCGAGATCGCCCAGCAGCCCGACGTCTGGCGCACGCTCGCCGGCTCCCTGGCCGCCGACAGGCCGCGGATCGACGCGTTCCTCGCACCGCTGCTGGCCGGTGACGACCTCCGGATCGTGCTGACCGGCGCCGGCACGTCGGCGTTCGCCGGGCAGATTCTCGCTCCCGGTCTGTCGAGGGCGTTGCGCCGCCGGGTGGACGCGGTCGCCACCACGGACCTGGTGAGCAACCCCCGTGAGCACCTGGCCGAGGACCTCCCGACGCTTCTCGTCTCCTTCGCGCGCTCCGGGGACAGCCCCGAGTCGCTCGCCGCGGTCGGGCTCGCGGACGAGCTGCTGTCCGAAGCCTGGCACCTGGTCCTCACCTGCAACCCGGACGGGCGGCTGTACCGGACCATGAGCGAGCCGGGGGCCGGGAACCGGAGCCTCGCGCTGCTGATGCCCGAGGGCACCAACGACCACGGCTTCGCCATGACCTCCAGCGTCACCAGCATGGTGCTGGCGGCCCTGACCGTGCTGGGGGCGGAGCCGGACGTCGCCCTCCTCGCGGACGTCGCGGCGGCCGTCCTGCCGGACCTGGCCAAGCGGGCGCGGACACTGGCCGAGGGCCGCGCGGACCGGTTCGTCTACCTCGGCAGCGGCCCGCTGACGGGGCTCGCCCGCGAGTCCGCGCTGAAGCTGCTCGAGCTGACCGCGGGCCGGGTCGTGAGCTACTTCGACTCGTCGCTGGGGTTCAGGCACGGCCCCAAGTCCGTGCTCAACGACGCGACGGTCGCGTTCGTCTACCTGTCGAACGATCCCCACACGCGCCGTTACGACCTCGACATCGCCCGCGAGCTCTGCGAGACCCTGCCCGACGGGCACGTGATCACCATCGGCTGCCGGGACGACGCGGGGGAGGAGACCTGGTCGTTCCCGGGGCTGCACGACCTGCCCGACGCCGTCGTCGCGCCCGCGCTGCTGCTTGCCGCACAACAGGTCGCGCTGGCGACCTCGCGTGCGCTGGGGCTGGACCCGGACAACCCGTTCCCGGCGCAGGAGGTGAACCGGGTCGTGAAGGGGGTCAGCATCCATGCGCTCGAACGGTGAGCCCGGCGTGTTCCTCGGCGTCGACGGCGGCGGCACCAAGACCGCCTTCGCGCTGCTGACCGGCGATGGCGAACTGCTCACCACCGCGCTGGCACCGAGCTGCTACTACCTCGGGCGCGGCATCGACCTGGTCGAGGAGGTCCTGCGTGCCGGCGTCGCGTCGGTGTGCGGCGAGACCGGCATCGCGCCGGGGGAGTTCACCCACGCGTTCGTCGGGCTTCCCGGCTACGGCGAGGTGAGCGCCGACGTCGAGACGCTGAACGCGATCCCCGGCCGGGTGCTCGGCCACCAGCGGTACCGCTGCGACAACGACATGGTCGCCGGCTGGGCCGGCTCGCTCGGCGCCGTGGACGGCGTCAACGTGATCGCGGGGACCGGGTCCATGACCTACGGCGAGCGTGCCGGCCGCGGGCTGCGCGTCGGGGGCTGGGGCGAGCTGTTCGACGACGAGGGATCGGCCTACTGGATCGCGATCCGCGGGCTGAACGCGTTCGCGCGGATGTCCGACGGCAGGCTGCCCACCGGGCCGCTGCGCGAACACCTGGCCGATCACCTGCGGCTCGCCGCCGACCTGGACCTCGTCGACGTCGTGCTCAACCGGTGGCACGGCGACCGGATGAAGGTGGCGTCCCTGGCCCCGGTCGTCACCGCGGCCGCGGCCGGCGGCGACACCGAGTGCGCGCGGATCCTCCGCGACGCGGGCACCCGGCTGGCGGACCTCGTGCGGGTCACCATCGACCGGCTCGGCTACGCACCCGGTGAGGTCGTCCCGGTGTCGTGGTCGGGTGGGGTCTTCGCGAGCGAGGAGGTGCGCGCCGCGTTCCGCGAGCGCCTCGCGGGCGCGTCGGTCGACCTGCGCGACCCACTCCTCCCACCGGTCGTCGGCGCCGCCCTGTACGCGGCCCGGCTGTCCGGCGAACCACTGCGCACCGAAGCCGTGCACCGGCTGCGCACTCGCGCGACCGGCATCGACGCCTGACCCCGTCGCGGTATTGGGCCGATATCACTTTCGGCTTTCCACGGTGAAAGTCCATTCCGTGAATCCACTGCGAGATCATTGATCACCGGCCTGAACAGCGCGCACCCGGGCCGGTGGAATCCGGACCTTGACGACCCCGCGCGTCGGGTTCAGAGTTAGGCGAACGTTCGCTCTCGATGAGGAGGGTGGTCGGTGCCACGCTCAGGGGCCCGCCACCCGTCGTCAACAGCAACCGGATCCACGGCGTCGCCGTCCCCACCGTGGGCTCCGACCACACCGTGACCGGCTCCCTCGCGGCCGGACACCTGCTCGGACTGCCCGTCGAACCGGTCGTCCGCGAGTCGACCAGTGTCCCGTTAGGACGGTGAAACATGACCGGTCCCCCCAGGAATGCGTTTACCCGACGTGACATGCTCCGCGCCACCCTGCTGGGGGCCGGGACACTGGCCCTGCCGAGCTGTTCCGCCGTCGGCGCGGGCCTGCTCGACACCGGGCCCTCCGCCGGCTCGCTGGCCTACTGGAACCTGTTCGGCGGCGGTGACGGCGTCCGGATGACGCAGATGGAGGACGGCTACCGCCGGGCCAACCCCGGCGTCGACCTCCAGGCCGTCACCCTCGCGTGGGGAAACCCCTACTACACCAAGCTCGCGCTCGCCACGGTCGGCGACAAGCCACCCGACGTCGCGGTCTCCCACCTGACCAGGATGAAGACCCTCGCCGCGGGCAACCTGTTGCAGGAGCTGCGTCCCGAGGACCTCGAGCGGCACGGCATGACGGCCGACAGGTTCAACCGGCGCGCCTGGGATGCCGGCCTGATCGACGGGAGGATCTACGCGATCCCGATCGACACCCACCCGTTCGTCCTGTTCTACAACACGAAGATCTGCGACGAGGCCGGTCTGCTCGACGCGAAGGGCAAGCTCAGGCCGATCAGGGGCCAGGACGCGTTCGTCGACGCCCTCACCAGACTCAAGAAGGTCACCGGCCAGTACGGCGCCACCCACGGCATCAACTCCGACACCGCCACCCCGTGGCGGCTCTTCCAGACCCTCTACGCCCAACTCGGCGGCGAGGTGCTCGCCGACGACGGCACCCGGATCGTCATCGACGACGCCAAGGCGCGGCAGGTGCTCGACTTCCTCCGGCAGCTCACCGTCGAGAAAGGACTGATGCCGGGGAGTATCGACTACCAGGGCGCGATCGCGCTGTTCGCCAGCGGCGCGGCCGGGTTCCACCTCAACGGCGAGTGGGAGATCTCCACCTTCCAGACCGCGCAGACGCCGTTCAGCATGACGTTGGTGCCCAACGTCTTCGGCGGCGACTACGCCGTCCAGGCCGACTCGCACACCCTCGTGCTGCCGGTGCGGCCCGACCAGGACGACCGGGCCAGGCTCGACCTCTCGCTCGGGTTCGTCCGGTCGATGCTCGACCAGAGCCTCACCTGGGCCGAGGGCGGCCACGTGCCCGCCTGGCAGCCGTTCGCCACCAGCGGCAGGTACGAGAAGCTCACCCCGCAGTCGGACTACGCGGCGGCCGCCGACGCCGCCGTCTACGACCCGCCCGCGTGGTACTCCGGGTCGGGCTCGAACTTCGAGATCGTGATGGGCTCGGCGGTCGGCGCCGTCGAGTCCGGCGGCATGTCCGCCGAGGCCGCGATCGCGCAGATCCGTTCGAAACTGTCCGAACTGGCCAACACCGCACCCCCGGTCTGAGCGAACAGCCTTACCGCACAAGGAGGTTGGCCGTGGCCACCACGATCGAACCGCCCACCATACGCACCCCGCCACCGGCCCGCCGGACCACGGGCACGCGCCGCGAGGCCCGGCCGCTCGGACACGGACGGCCCGCGCTCCTGATGCTCGCGCCCTTCCTCGTCCTGTACGTGCTGTTCATCGTCGGCCCGGCCGTCTACGGCGTGGTGATGAGCTTCTTCGACACCAGCATGGTGTCCACCGGCCTCGGCACGTTCGCCGGGTTCGACAACTACGGCGAAGCCCTGACCAGCGGCGACTTCTGGGCCGCGATGTGGCACACGCTGTGGTTCACCATCCTCACCACGCCGCCGCTGATCGTGCTCGCTCTCGTGTTCGCGCTGCTCGCCGAGCGGGCCCGCCGGGCGCGGTGGTTCTTCCGGCTGGCGTTCTTCCTGCCCTACATCCTGCCCTCGGCGGTCGTCGCGCTGATCTGGATCTGGATGTACACGCCGGCGCTCGGCCTGCTGACCCGCACGATGACCGCACTCGGCTTCGCGGAGCCCAACTGGCTCGGCGACCCGGACTGGGCGATGGTGTCGCTGGCGGTCACCACCGTGTGGTGGACGCTCGGCTTCAACTTCGTGCTGTACCTCGCCGGCCTGCAGGACATCCCGCGCGACCTCTACGAGGCGTCGGCCATCGACGGCGCCGGGCCGTGGCAGCAGATCCGCATGATCACCCTCCCGCTGCTGTCCCGCACCACGTCGCTGGTCGTGGTGCTGCAGATCATCGCGTCCATGAAGGTGTTCGACCAGATGTACATCATGACGCAGGGCGGGCCGAACTTCGCCACCCGCTCGCTCCTGGAGTACGTCTTCGACGTCGGGTTCACCGACTTCCGCAGCGGCTACGCCGCGGCCGCGTCCACGCTGTTCTTCGTCGCGGTGCTCGCGGTGTCGACCGGATGGGTCGTCATGACCCGCCGCCAGGAACCGGAGCTGTAAGCCATGGCCACTCTCACCTACGAAACCCGTGCGCTCAGCACCGCCGAGGCACGCCGCTACGCCGCGTCCGCCGACCGCCGCACCCGCCTGTTCAACCGCTGCTGCACCGGTGTGCTCATCGCCTTCGCCATCCTCTGGCTGGTGCCGCTGGCCTGGGCGCTCGACACCGCGCTCAAGCCCAACGCCGAGACGACCAACCCGACCTGGCTCATCCACAACCCGACGCTCGAGTCGTTCCGGGCGCTGCTCGCCGAGGGCGACGTGCTCAACTGGTACGCGGCGAGCTTCATCACCTCGGCGGTGGTGGCGGCCGGCACGGTGGTCACCGCGAGCATGGCCGCCTACGCCCTGTCACGCCTGCGGTTCCGGTTCCGCTGGCTGGCGTTCTGGGCGATCCTGATCGGCATCATGATCCCCAGCCAGGTGCTGATCGTGCCGCGGTTCCGCGAGCTGGGCAGCGTCAACCTGCTGAACACGTACTGGGCGGTGATCCTGCCGCAGATCCCCATCGCGATCGCGGTGTTCGTGTTCAAGCAGTTCTTCGACGGGATCCCGAAGGACCTCGACGAGGCGGCCCGCATCGACGGCGCGGGCTTCTTCCGCGCCTACGCCCAGGTCGTGATGCCGCTCGCGCGCCCCGCGGTGTCCGCGGTGGCCATCTTCAGCTTCGTCTGGACGTGGAACGACCTGCTGTGGCCGTTGCTCGCCCTGAGCAACCCGAAGATCATGACGATTCCCGTCGGCCTCGCGACCGTGCAGGGCACCTACGGGATCCGTTACGCCGATACGATGGCGTCGGCCATCCTCGGCGCGCTGCCGCTGGTGCTGGTGTTCCTGCTGTTCCAGCGCCGCATCGTGGAGGGAATCGCCGGCACCGGCCTGAAGGGATAGAACATGCAGCACGCCGCCATGACGATCGACCCCGCGTTCCGCATCGCCGTGGTGGACCCACGCCTGTACGGGTCGTTCGTGGAGCACATGGGTCGCTGTGTCTACACCGGAATCTACGAGCCGGGCCACGAGACGGCCTCCCCGGACGGATTCCGGCGCGACGTGTCCGCACTCGTTCGCAAGCTGGGCGTGCCGGTGCTTCGCTACCCGGGCGGGAACTTCGTGTCCGGGTACACCTGGGAGGACGGCATCGGCCCGCGGGACCATCGGCCGACCCGGCTCGACCTCGCCTGGCGCTCGTACGAGACCAACCAGGTGGGTGTCGACGAGTTCTGCAAGTGGGCGAGAAGGGTCGGCAGCGAGCCGATGATGGCGGTCAACCTCGGCACCCGGGGCATCGACGCGGCACGCAACCTCGTGGAGTACGCCAACCACCCCGGCGGCACGCACTGGTCGGAGCTGCGGCGCCGCAACGGTTTCGAGGACCCGCACGGCATCAAGCTGTGGTGTCTTGGCAACGAGATGGACGGGCCGTGGCAGATCGGTCACAAGACGGCCGACGAGTACGCGCGGCTCGCCGCCGAGACGGCGAAGGCGATGCGGCGGGTGGACCCGTCGATCGAGCTGGTCGCGTGCGGCAGCTCGCACCAGCGGATGCCGACGTTCGGCGACTGGGAGGCGACGGTCCTGCGGGAGACCTACGACCTGGTCGACTACGTTTCCCTGCACAGCTACTACGAGCAGCACGGCGACGACCGGGGAAGCTTCCTCGCCAGCGGCGTGAACATGGACCGGTTCATCGAGTCGGTGATCGCGACGTGCGACCACGTGCGTGGGGTGGGGCAGCACAAGAAGCGCGTCAACCTGTCGTTCGACGAGTGGAACGTGTGGTACCAGGCCAGGTTCCCCGGCGAGGACAACCTCGACTGGGGTACGCGGCCGCGGCTCATCGAGGACCAGTACTCGGTGGTCGACGCGGTCGTGGTCGGCAGCCTGCTGATCTCGTTGCTGCGCCACGCCGACCGGGTCAGGATCGCCTGCCTTGCCCAGCTGGTCAACGTGATCGCCCCGATCCGGTCCGAACCGGGCGGCCCGGCATGGCGGCAGACGACGTTCCATCCGTTCTCGCTGACGTCGCGGCACGGGCGGGGGACCGTGCTGCGGGTGGAACCGACCGGTCCGTCGTACGAGACGTCGAGGATGGGTGAGGTGCCGGTCGTGTCGGCGACGGCCGTGCACGACGAGGAGGCCGGCACGGTCACGCTTTTCGCCGTCAACCGCGCACAGACCGAACCGCTGACGCTGGCGGTCGATGTGCGGTCGTTGCCGAACCTGGTGGTGGGCAACCACACCGCACTGTTCGACGAGGACCCCGAGGCGACGAACACAATGGACAGTCCTGACCGGGTCACGCCGACCCGCCTCGCGGACGTGAAGGCCGTGGACGGGACGGTGACGGCGGTGCTGCCCGCGCTGTCGTGGAACATGATCCGGCTGCGGACCGCGTAGCCGGGGGAGTGCGGCGGGCCGCGTGCCGGCGCACGGTCTTTCCGTGCCACGCGGGCGGTCCGTCCTGTGTGGACGTGGCACGCGAGCTCAACCTCGGCGTCGGCTCGCCGCGGTCTCGGCTGCGCTGGGTATGTGCCTCTGACGGTGAGTAACGAGCCACCCGATGGCGACGACGTCATACGGAGACCGCCGCTTTCGCGTTCACCTGGGAGGACAGCCGAGCCATGCCAAGTAGTGGAGCACCCTACTTCGAGCAGGACAACACCCTCGACTTCATCGAGAGCGTGGCGCAACAGCGGTCGCTGGTCATCTACGTGGGCGCCGGCGTGTCCATCGACCGGACCGGGCTGCAGTGGGAGCACCTGATCGACAAGCTCATGGCCAGGAAGGTCGCGAACGACAAGGTCAGGGAGCAGCTGCGGTCGGACAGCCCGCTGCAGACGGCCTCGATCGTCAAGCAGCTGTACATCAACGAGGCCAAGGACCTGAAGGCGGCGAACACCCAGATCGTGCGGGACGTGCATTCGTGCCTGTACACCGAACAGTGGCGGCGCGCCGACATCGCGCGTTCGGTGATGAAGCTCGTAGTCGCGCTCAGGGAGCGGAACAGGGTCTGCTATGTGGTCACGACCAACTACGACGACTGCCTGCAGCAGGAGCTGCGCACCCTGAACGTCGAACGCGGCCGGCGGAGGGAGAAGAAGCTCACGCTCAAGACGTTCGTGTCGAAGGCGGAGGTCGCGATCGACAGGATCGACGACGAGGTGGCGCGGCTCATCGGCCCGGACCGCATCGTGCACATTCACGGCTACGTTCCGGAGAGCGACACCCGTGTCCCGCGTCGCGTCACGGTGAGCGAGGTGGACTATGCCAAGGCCTACCCGTTGTCCAGCAGGTTCCTCGAGCAGTTGTTCAAGGACAACTCGGTGTTGGTGCTCGGCTCGAGCCTGACCGACCCGCCGCTGCTCAACGCGCTGGCCACCACCGCGAACACCGGCGGCCGAAAACGGGCTCGGTTCGCGGTGATGCCGATCCAGGGGTTCTCCCTACCGCTGGACCTGCAGAAGGACATCCGGGAGAATGTCGCGTCCCGGATGAAACACTTCGACGTGCAGGTCACTTTTCCCGACTTCTACGCCGAGGTCTCCCAGTTCGTCACCGAGGTGCGGATCCGCGCCGGGCAGAACGGTTCGCCGGGCCCGCTGCGGGAGTCGCCCAAACGGCACGGCGCCCGCCTTCGCGACTGGTGGTCGGCGTGGGAGAACAGGCGCAAGAGCGACTGGGCCCGCGCGAACGACGACGACCACAAGCTGCTGAGGTCGTGCGTCGACAGGGCGAAGAGCGGGCTGCAGAGCCAGGTGCGCGACGTGGAGATCGAGATCTGGGTCAGGTGGAAGCCGGACGAGCACGGCACGCGGCTGCGCCTGTGGGCGTCGTCCAAGGCGGCCTGGCCCGACGTGGACGCGCGGACCGCGAAGGTCGTCAACCGCTCGGAATACCTGTCCGTCAAGACGTTCACCCACGGCCGGGTGGAGATCCACCCACCGGAGGCACGGCGACCGCGCAGGTATCTGTCGGTGCCGATCCGGTCGTTCGAGTCACGGCAGGAGGAACTGCCGACCGCGGTGATCTCCTTCGCCTACCGGCTGGACAACGGCGACGATCCCGACAAGGACCTCGTGGTCATGGACAAGATGCAGGTTGTCAGGCTGCTCACCGAGTACGGCGAGAAGATCATCGAGACCTGACGTCACGACATCAGGCGTGCCGCAGCTGGCTTTCGACGATCAGGGTGATGTCCGCCTTGATCTGCTCGTAGGGCCGCGCGTCGAAGTTCGACCACAGATAGGTCAGCAGCCGGTCGACGACCAGCTCCTCGGCCGAGTCGGCGCGGCCGCGGCGGTCGTTGTGCTCCGCCTGCGCCTTCGCGAAGTTGCGTTGGTAGCGGCGGACATCGGTCTCTGTCGCGCCTGGTCGCGTCCCGACCGGCTTCTCGAACACCGCACGAGTCATGCCGTCACCACCTGTCCCGGGAGGAACCCGGTCTCGAGTCTGGCCAGAGACACTCGCGCGCGGCTGGCATCTCGTTGGGACGATGGTAGGTCGCCCCACCCCGGCCGAGGAAGCCGACCGCGGCCAACAGGCGCCGAACGCCGTCCATGGTCACATGGTCGTCGCCGCCGGCAAGCCCGTTACGGCGCGCGTGGTGGCGCCAACCATTGTCCGGCAGGGCCGACGGGCGGTAACGTTTTTCCCACCACGATCGTCGAAGCGCTTCGACAACGGTGATGGAGCGTGTCATGCATGAGCGAGGGTTCGGGCGGCGCGGGTTCCTGACCGCCGCCGGCTCGGCGGCGGCTTTGACGGCGGCGGTGACGGCGATGCCGGCCGCGGCACAGGCCACAGGTCACTCCAGGGGCAACCGCTACGCACCGCAGAAACGGTTCGTCGACTGGCGGTTCGGCATGTTCCTGCACTTCAACATGGGGACGTTCCACGACCGGGAATGGGTCGACCCCGGCCAGGACCCGATGTCCTTCGCCCCGACCGCGCTCGACTGCGGCCAGTGGGCCGACGCGGCCGCGGCCGCGGGCATGCGGTTCGCCGTGCTCACCGCCAAGCACCACGACGGTTTCTGCCTCTGGCCGTCCCGCTACACCGACTACGACGTCATGAGCAGCGGGTACCGGCACGACATCGTCCGCGAGTACGTGGACGCCTTCCGCGCCCGGGGCGTCACCCCGTGCCTCTACTTCTCGATCTGGGACCGCACCAACGGTGTCGGCCCGCCGGTCTGGGACGAGCCGGCCCCCGTGGACCTAGACCTGGTCAAGGGCCAGCTCACCGAGCTGCTCACCCGCTACGGCCGCATCCCGCTCCTGATCTTCGACGGCTGGGCCTGGCACCCCGGCCTCGGCCACCACACCATCCCCTTCGGGGAGATCCGCGCGCACGTCGCCGCCCTGCAGCCGGACTGCCTCGTGCTCGACCTGAACGGTCTCTCCGAGCCCTGGGACACCGACCTGCTCTTCGTCGAGGAGCCCAAGGGCGGCGTGTTCTGCCCGCCGGACAACCGGTATGCCGCCAGCCAGGGCCAGACGATCTCGCCGGCCGGCTGGTTCTGGCACCCCGCGACCCCGACCGCCCTGCTCACCCCGGAACAGATCGTCGACGGTCACCTCGCCGTGCTGGAACCCAGGTACTGCACGTTCATCCTGAACTGCCCGCCGAACCCGCGGGGCCTGCTCGACCAGAGCACGGTCGACACACTGCGGCAGGTCGGCGCGCGGTGGTCGCCGGACCGCGGCCGCCCGCCACTGCCCGCCCAACCGGACCAGCTCCGGTACCCCGTCACGCCCGTGTCGGCGACCGCCACCAGCGGCGACCCGGCGCGGGCCATCGACGGCCACAGCGACTTCGGCTGGAACGGCCAGGCGGACCAGACCCTGTGGCAGGCCGGCGATGCGGCGCCGCGGATCACCCTCGACCTCGGCCGCGTGTACGCCGGCGTCGACACCCTCACGTACCTGCCCAGGCAGGACACCGCCACCCCGTACGCCTACGACCACCTCACCGACGGCAACATCACCGCGTTCCGCATCGAGTCCAGCGCCGACGGCCGCCGCTTCCGGGAGGTCGCCCGCGGCGCGTGGGCACCGGACAAGACCCTCAAACGAGCGCGCTTCGACGCCCCACCGCTGCGCTACCTCCGCCTGACCGCCCACGCCACGGTGGGCGACCTCCCCGCCACCGCCAGCGAGATCGACTGCGGCGGCACCAACACTCCGCCGAGAGCGGCGCGCTGAGCATGCGGATCGTCGTCGACCGTGGCTGACGGCGTGTCCACCACACCGAACGCGTGCGCCACGCGGAACCGCGGCGGACCACGTCACCCGGCCAGGTCGCCTTCGGCGGCGCGCCGGACCGCGGAAAGCGGCGGCGGCTCGGGCAGGCGTGCCGCCGAGGCGTCGGACACCCAGCCGTAGTGGTCGCGGCCGGCGATCCTGACGTGCACCGTGGGCTCGAAGGCGTCCTGGTCGATGCTGTCGTACCCGTGGCGGATGATCGACTGGTAGATGAGGTCGGACACCACCAGTGCCAGCGGCGCGGTCGACCGGCCGAGGGTCGCCTTCAGCGCGGGGGAGTCGAGCAGGCGGAACGTGAGGTCCACGGCCTCACCGAAGCAACCGTGGCGGTCGTAGTGGATCTCACCGGCGTGGACGACCGCCCGCAGCCGCAGCTGGTGACTCGGTTGGCGGGCGTTGTGTTCGGCCAGGAGCCGGCCGAGCGCGGGGATCACCCGGGTCAGCAGCGACGTCTTGGGCACCCCGTCCGCCGGGCGGATCAGCGTCAGGATGCCGTCACCGCAGTTGATCAGTGGATCGCGGTGCCGGCGGGTGACGCCGCCATCGCGCAGTGCCGCTTCGAACAGCCGGTACAGCGCCGCACGCAGCACGAGTTTGTCCGGGTTCGTCCGGGTCGTGGAGGCCTCGACGTCCACCGCCATGATCGACCGGTGGCGCGGCGCGTGTGGTCCCCTCACAACCGCCGGCGCAGCACGATCGCGAGGCGCACCATCCCGCCGAGGATCTGCAGGGTGAACCGGGTCCTGGCGCGCCGGTCGGGGAGCGCGTGCAGCTCGCCGCTCCACTCCTCGAGCCAGCGTGCCCGGACCGCGGCGGGCAGCAGCACCGTCGAGACAGCGAGCATCCGCGACCCCCGTGGCGGCGCGCTCGCGAACCGCTCGGGGTAGAGCGTCGCCAGGGACACGGCCTCCAGTTGCGTCTTGAGCGTGCCGAGGCCGAGGCGGCCGGCCAGCGGCACCAGTACCTCCAGGGTCTGCCGGGACTTGAGCTCCTGCCTGGGCCGCGCGACGAACCTGATGGTCCGCATGTTGTGCAACCGGTCGGCCAGCTTGAGGATCAGCACCCGCCGCGAGGCGGTCTCCAGCGAACCGCCGCGGTCGAGCGCGAGCAGGCCCTGGACGAGCGCGGTGATCTCCTCGCCGAACTCCGCGCGCAGGTGGTCCACCGGACAGGTGGTGTCGTCGAGGACGTCGTGCAGAAGCCCCGCGCACACCATCGGGGCGTCGAGGCCCAGCCTCGCCAGCGACGCGGCGACCGCGACCGGATGGGAGACGTACGGGTCGCCACTGCGGCGCAGCTGCCCCCGGTGCCAGTACGCCGCGAACACGTACGCACGCTCGATCAGCTCGGCATCGCCGGCGGGATAGCGGCCGGCGATCTCGGTCACCGCGCTCATGTCAGCTCCCCGATCAGGCCGAGGCCGAGCATCCGCGACGGCCGGTGGACACGGGCGAGCGCGGTCCGCGCCTGCTCCGCGCCGTCGTCGGTCAGCCGGTAGTACCGGCGGCGGGGCCGGCCCTCGGTGATGTGCTCGTTGGGGTCCTCCCAACGACTCGCCAACCAGCCGGCCTGCTCCAACCGCGCCACGATCGGGTACACGGTCCCGCTGGGCAACCCGGTCTCGGCGCACAGTTCGAGGCCGTACTGCTCCTTGGCGGGCTCCTGCAGAAGCGCGCGCAGCACCAGCTGCGTCTGCAGCGTCATCCGGGGAGTCATATCTCGTACTCTACATAGCTAGTGTTCAGCTGTCGACACCGTTGCCGCGTTCGCGCCTTTCCGCACCGGACAGCGAGAACGCCGCGACACCACGATGAAGCCACGGTGAAACCCGCCGGCCGCATGCTCTCGTCCGCGTGGCCGTCGGCGCCACGGTGACGAGAGGAGGGACATGACGACATCGGCGATCGCGCTGCGTGGGCTGCGGAAGTCGTTCGGTGGCAAGGTGGTGCTCGACGGCATCGACCTGGACGTGCGTGAGGGGACGACGTTCTCCCTGCTGGGACCGAACGGCGCGGGCAAGACGACCGTGGTCCGGATCCTGTCCACGTTGATCGGGTTCGACGGCGGTCAGGCCCACGTCGGCGGGCACGACGTGGCCAGGGAACCGGACGCGGTGCGGGCGGCGATCGGCGTCACCGGCCAGTTCTCCGCCGTGGACAACCTGCTGACCGGCGCGGAGAACCTGATCCTCATGGCCGACCTGCACCACCTGCCCCGCGCCGAGGGCCGCGGGCGGGTCGCCGACCTGCTCGACCGGTTCGACCTCACCGAGGCGGCCGGCAGGCCGGCCTCGACCTACTCCGGAGGCATGCGGCGCCGGCTGGACCTCGCGATGACGCTCGTCGGGGACCCCCGGGTGATCTTCCTCGACGAGCCGACGACCGGGCTGGACCCGCGTGGCCGCCGGCTGATGTGGGAGATCATCCGCGGCCTGGTCGCCGGTGGCGTCACGATCTTCCTCACCACCCAGTACCTGGCCGAGGCCGACGAGCTGGCCGACCGGATCGCCTTGCTGGACAACGGAAAGCTGGTCGCGGAGGGGACGGCGGATGAGCTGAGGCGCGGGATCCCGGGCGGCCACATGCGGCTGCGGTTCGCCGACACCGCCCGCCTCGACGCCGCGGCACGCGTCCTCGGCGGCGCGACACGGGACGACGAGGCACTCACCCTGCAGGTGCCCGGCGACGGTGGCGTCCCGGCTTTGCGGACGTTGCTGGACCGGCTCGAACGGAACGGGATCGAGGTCGACGAGCTGTCCGTGCACACCCCGGACCTCGACGACGTGTTCTTCGCCCTCACCGGCTCCCCGACGAAGGAGGCGGCCCGGTGAGCGTCGCTCGCGAGACGATCCGTCCGGCGCGGCGGCGGGGCGTGGTCGCGTCCGACGCCGTCACCATGTTGCGGCGCAACGCCAAGCACACCCTGCGCAACCCCGGTGCCGTGATCATGACCATTGCGATGCCGGTACTGCTGTTGCTGCTGTTCGTCGGTGTGTTCGGCGGCGCGCTGAACGTCGGGCCCATGCCGCGGGGCGGCGGGTACATCGACTACCTCGTGGCCGGGATCCTCCTGATGACCGTCGGCTACGGGTCCAGCACCACGGCCCTGGCCGTCAACCGGGACATGACCGAAGGCGTCATCAACCGCTTCCGCACCATGGCGATCTCCCGCACCGCCGTGCTGACCGGGCACGTCGTCGGCTCCACCGTCCGCACCCTCGTCGGCGCCGGCCTGGTCGTCGGCGTCGCGGTGCTGCTGGGTTTCCACCCCACCGGCGACCCGGTCCGGTGGCTGGCCGTCGCCGGGCTGCTCGCACTGCTCGCGTTCGCCCTGGCCTGGCTGGCGGTCGCGGTCGGCCTGCTCGCCAGGACCGCGGAGGGCACGTCGCCGTTCGTCCTCGTCGTCCAGGTGCTGCCGTTCCTCAGCAGCGCGTTCGTGTCGCCGGACACGATGTCCCCGGCGGTGCGGTGGTTCGCCGAGCACGAGCCGTTCACGCCGGTCACCGACGCGCTGCGCGGGCTGCTGCTGGACACGCCCGTCGAGGACGGCGTCGTCGTCGCCGTCGCCTGGTGCGCCGGTCTCGCGGTGGCCGGCTACCTGTGGGCGCGGGCGCTGTTCAGGCGCGACCCACGCTGACCAGCGCCGCGGCCCGCAGGCCCTCGTGATCGAGGCCGGCGTACGACGACACCGCCTCGTCGTAGGCCGGCCCGTCGGCCTGCCGGGCCACCTCGGCGACCCGCTCGGGGGACATCGTCGGCTGGAACCCGCGCAGCAGCCCGAAACGCAGCGCGAGGGCGACCGACCGCACCCCTTCCGCGGTGGCGCCGCGGTCGAGGTCCGCGACGGCCTTGGCCAGCAGCAGCGAACCGCAGACCGGGAACCGCGCCACCGCCGCCGATGGCACGGTCGCGGACAGGATGCCGGGCAGCGTGTCGACGATGTCCGTGACCAGGTCGAGCCGGCCGAACCGCGCGTGGGTGACCACGGTGACCGCCTCGACCTCGTACGGCCACAGCCCGTCCTGGGACAGGTCGCCACCGGAGTTCCTCAGCCGGTCGGCGGCCCGGCGCCACAGCCGCAGGCCGTCCTCCACGTGGCCCCGGCCGAGCTGGAGCTCGGCACGGACACAGGTCTCGAACATCGCGAGGTCCTCCCCGTGGTGCCGCGGGGCCTCGGCCAGCTCCCGCTCGGCCTCGTCGAGCTCGCCACGCTGAAGGTTGGCCAGCACCAGCGCCCACCTGCCGCGGTTGGCGAGGTGCCACCCGAGGTCCGTCGCGATCGACAGCGCCGCGGACAGGTGGTGGTGGGCCGGGTCACCCGGGTCGAGCTGCAGGCACAGCTCACCGACCCGGCCGTGGGCGACGGCTCGCATCAGCGCCAGGTCGTCGTCCTCCTCGAAACACGCGAGCATCCGGCGGGCCGCGGTCAGCGCGTTGTCCGGGTCGTTCGCGTTCTCCCACCGGTAGCTGAGCAGGTAGTGGGCGATGCCGGCCAACACCGGCGCGTCACCGGCGGCCAGCTCGTGCAGCGCGGGGACGTCCGGTGCGGCCAGCGCCAGGTGGGTGGCCCGCATCAGGGTGTCCGGCGGGGCGGGCGGCAGCCGGCGCAGGGTGACCAGGCCACGCAACGGGCTGAGGTCCGGCATGATGAACCCGATCATCGCGCCCAGCACCGCGGCCGCCCTGGTGGCCTCGACGTACGCGGGCTCGGGCCGGACGTGCGACAGCAGCCACGCGGTGTCCCCGACCAGCGCCGCCAGCCGGGTGAAGTTCGACTCGGTGACCCAGAGCCCGCCCAGCATGGCCGCCGTCACCGCCACGGTCGCGCCGTCCGCGCGGTCGAGCCCGTGGCGCAGCGCTCGCACCAGGTTGTCCTGCTCGGCCCGGATCGCTTCCACGCCAAGGAAACCCGACGGCAGGTCCTGCCACGGCGTCCCGAAGTCACGTGCCCAGCCGAGGAACCGGTCGATGACGCCGGCGGTCTCACCGGCCTCCACCCGGCGGGCCGCACCGAACTCGCGCACCGTCTCGAGCATGCGGAAGCGGGTGCCCGACCCGCTGCCGGCCACCCGCAGCAGCGACTGGTCGACCAGCTCCTCCAGGACGGTGTCGTCGCCGAGTATGTGACGTGCCGCGGCCGCGGTGAACCCGCCGGGGAACACCGAGAGCGCACGCATCGCCGCCTGCCCGGCGGGTTCGAGCAGGTGCCAGCTCCAGTCGATGACGGCGTGCAGCGTGTGGTGCCGGCGCGGCGCGTCGCGCGTGCCGCCGCGCAGCAGGGCGAACCGGTCGTCCAGTCGCTCCGCGATCTCCGCGACCGACATCACCCGCACGCGTGCCGCCGCCAGCTCCACGGCGAGCGGCAGCCCGTCCAGCCGCTCGCACAGGCCCCGCACGACCGTCGGCGGCAGGTCGATGCCGGGGCGGGTCGCCCGCGCCCGCTGGCCGAACAGCTCGACCGTCGTCGGCAGGTCCAGCTCGGGCAGCGCGTACACCGATTCCGACAGGAGCCGCAGCGGGGCACGGCTGGTGGTGAGCACCCGCAGCCCGGCCGTTCGGGACACCAGCGCCTGAACCAGGTCCGCGGCGCCGCGGACCACGTGCTCGCAGTTGTCCAGCACGAGCAGCGCCGGCCCGGGGCCCAGGGCGTCGGCGATGCCGGTGAGCGTGTCGCTCCGAACGGCGAGGCCGGGACCGCCGTCCCGCACGCCGAGGGCGGACGCGACCTCGGCGGCCACGTCGGCGTCGGCGGTGACACCGGCCAGCTCGACGACGTGCACCACCCGCTGTTCGGCCTCCCGGGCGACCGCGTGCGCGAGCCGGGTCTTGCCAAGCCCGCCGGCCCCGACGATCGAGGTCACCCGCGACGCCCGCGCCATGTCGGCCACCGCGGCGACGTCCTTGTCCCGGCCGAGCATCGGGTTGGGCTCGGCCCGCACGCCGTGCCGGACCACGGGCGCGTCGGTCAGCAGCAGCTCGCGATGGAGGTTGCGGAGCGCGGGACCAGGGTCGCTGCCCAGCTCGTCACGAAGTGCGCGCCGGTAGGCGTCGTACCGAGCCAGCGCCGTGGCCGGCCCCACCGCGGCCGCCTCGCACCGCAGCAGCTCGACCAGGACCTCCTCGTCCCGGGGGCGTTCGCCGGCCAGCCCGGCCAGGGGTTCGAGCGCTTCGGCCGAGCGGCCCAGCCGGGACAGCGCCAGCGCGTGGGCGCGGGTCAACGATCGGTATGTCGACACTCGCGCCGCCCGCAACGCGGACAGCGGGTCGCCCTCGGCGAGGTCCCAGCCCGGCGCGCCCGCACACAGTGCGAGACCGGCGTCGGCGTGCCGCAGCGCCGCGGCGTGGTCGCCGTCGCGTGCGGACCGCTCGCCGGCGGCCGCGCTGAGCAGCACCGCGGAGGCGTCGACCTGGTCGGGCGCCAGCGACAGCCGGTAGCCGGTGGGGGTGTTGACGATGAGGTCGGCGCCGAGCCGGGCGCGGGCGCGGGACACGAGGAGCTGGAGGGCCTTGGTGGGATGCGCGGGGCGCTCGTCGGTCCACAGGGCGTCGACCAGTTGGGCGGTGCTGGCGCCCGTGCGGAGGTCGCCGGCCAGGAGCGCGAGCAGTCCCCGCGGCCCGGAGCCGGTGATCTCCAGGTCGCGGTAGGCCACCCGCGACAGCAGCACCAGCTCGATCGTCACCGGTCTCAGCGTATCGCCCTAGGGGAAAGATCAGGGAGTTGCCCGGATCACCGGCCGTGCCGAGCCCGGAAGGCTTGCGGCATGGGGACGTTCCGGCTGCCGACCACGCCGACCACCTGGTCGTTGCCGCTCGCGGGTTTCGGGGGTGCCGCGGTACTGGTGGCCGCGACCTCGGGTCTGCCGCTGCCCTCGGTCGTGCTTCTGACGGTCGGGCTGACCGGGATGGGCGTGGTCGTCCTGGCCTGGCTCGGGCTGGGGCGGTACGCGGCGGACCTCCCCGTCCGCGAGCTGTACCGGATCGCGGCGGCGTGGTGTGCCCCGTTGCTGCTCGCGCGCCCGCTGTTCAGCGGCGACCTGCACAGCTACCTGGCACAGGGGGTGATCGCCGCCGAAGGGGTGGATCCCTACCGGTTCGGTGCGGCGGCGGCGTTGGGCACGGACTCACCCGTGACCCAGCAGGTCAGCGAGTACTGGCAGAACACGCCCACCCCCTACGGGCCGGTGTGGGTGGCGATCTCCCGCACGATCGCGCGGGTCGCCGGCGACAACCTGCCCGTGACGCTGCTGCTGAACCGCCTCGTCGAGCTGGCCGGCGTCGTGCTGGTGGCCTGGGCACTGCCGCGGCTGGCCCGGCGGGTGGGCGTCGCGCCGGGCACCGCGCTGTGGCTGGGGTTGCTGAACCCGCTGGTGCTGTGGCATGTCGTCGCCGGCGCGCACAACGACGGGTTGATGGTCGGCCTGATGCTGGCCGGTGTGGAGCTCGTGCTGCGCGGCGCGGCCGCGCCCGCCGGACTCGTGCTGCTGACGGTCGCGGCGAACATCAAGATCGTGGCCGCGGTCGCGATCTGCTGTGCCGGCGCGGAGTTGGCCCGCCGGTCGGGTCGATCGACCTGGCACGGGATCGTGGTGCTGCTCGGCGTGCTCGCCGGGTTCGCGGTGCTCTCCGCCGCGATCGCCGCGGTGAGCGGGCTGGGGCTGGGCTGGGTCGGCTCGCTCGGCGCGTCGGCTCAGCTGCACAGCTGGCTGGCGCCGACCAACCAGCTGGGTTTCCTCGTCGGCGCGCTGGGCGGCGCCGGCCTGATCTCGGCGGCGATCTCCGTGGCCGTCCGGATCGGGGCGGTGCTGGGCGCGGTCGCCGGCGCCGCCGTGCTGTGGGCGATCTTCCGCGGCCGGCTCGACCCGTTGGCCGGGCTGGGCCTGGCGTTCGCGGCGATGGTGGTGACCGGGCCGGTCGTGCAGCCGTGGTACCTGCTGTGGGCGGTCCTGCCGCTGGCCGCGAGCCTGCGGACCGACCGTGCGCGCCGGCCGCTCGTGGTCGTGAGCGCCGTGTCCGCGATGCTGCTGCCACCCGTCGGCGGCGGTGTCCTGGTGCTGGTGGCGGGATATCTCGGCGCGGCGGTGCCGCTCGCGATCATGACAGGAACGCGGCGATTCGGTCCCACATGGCGACCGGGTTGGCGTACATCGGAAAGTGGCCGCTCCGGGGGATCTCGGCCAGCTCGACCCCGTTCGCCTCGAGCTTCGTCAGGTATGACAGTGACGAGTTCTGCGCCCCGTACATGAACATGCGCGGCAGGGGCAGCGACAGGAACTTCGACATCAGGTCGCCGTGATCGGACAGGTCGACCAGCGACTCGAGGATTCCCCGCACCCCACCGGGCCGCGCCTTGTGCCGAAGGCTCGCCGCGAACAGGGCGTTCGACGAGGACGGCGCGTGCCGGGTCCGCTCGACCAGGCCGTCGAAGAAGTCCTCGCCCGCGTGGGTGACGATCTGCCGGCTCAGAAAGCAGTCCTCCGGCGCGAGGTTGCCCTCGATGTTGACGAAGCGGAGCACCCGCGTGGGATCCTCGTGGGCCAGCAGCAGGGCGGTGAGTCCGCCCATGGAATGCCCCACGACGTGGAAACGCGTGACGCCCAGGTCGTCCAGCACCGCGCGTGCGGTGCTCACCAGGAACGGCATCGACACCTTCGACAGGTCGGCGCAGGACGTCTCCCCGAACCCTGGTGCGTCATAGGCGAGGAACGGCCGGCCGGCCAGACCCGGCTGGTGGACGATGTCGGCGTAGTCCTCCTTCGTGGACCCGAAGCCGTGGAGGAAGACGATCGGTGCGAGGTCGCCGCCGCGACCGGCCGTGGCCACCTGGAGGTCCACCCCGTCGACACACAGGTCCATACCTCTCAGTCCACCAGACCGCGGTCGCGGACTCCAGGCCGGGCGAAGCTGAGCAGCGTCAGCATCGGCCGCCGGTCCCGCACGACCGGCAGGTTCATGACCGCGCGGAACGAGCGGGACTTCCAGACGCCGCGCCCGTAGGGCAGGGGCAACTCCCGCACGCCGGCGACGGCTGGCAGCTCCCGCGGCAGGCGGGCCGCCTCGGAGACGGTGAGGCTGAACGGCATCGGCGGCGCGGTGTACCGGTCGGTGAGGCGGTAGCCCCGCAACGTGCGTTCGCTGAACCACTTCGGGAGCGAGTCGAAGAACAGCTGCCCGCCGGGGAACCGTTCGGCACAGTCGGCGATCAGCGACAGCACCTCGGTGCGGTCGAGGTACATGAACAGCCCCTCGGCCGAGATGAACACGCCGTTCGCCGGGTCGACGTGGTCCAGCCAGGCACGGTCGAGCGCCGACATCGCCAGGGTCGTGACCCGGGGTTCGGCGGGCAGCAGCGCCTCACGCAGCCTGACCACCGCGGCCAGGTCGACCGACAGCCAGTCGACCGTCGGGTTGGCGAGACGCCAGTACGTCGTCTGCAGCCCCTCACCGAGTGCGATCACGGTGGCCTTCGGGTGCGTGGCCAGGTATCCGGTGATCGCGCGGTCGAGGGCGAGCGCCCGCAGGGGATGCGTCTGGCTGGGCGCGCCGAACCGCTCGTAGTCGTAGGAGATCGCCTCGTACAACCGGACCGCCCAGAGGTCGTCGAGCACCGCGTCCGGGCGCCTGGCCTCGACCGCGCGGTTACGCAACGTCCAGAGCGTCGTGGCGGAGACGCCGTCCAGCTGTTCACCGTTGATTCTCACCGTTCCAGCATGGCGGGGCGGAACGGGCGTGGCTTGTACGAATGTCGCGACGGCGGGGTGGACGCGTCCACGTTTCGCCCACGTCTTCTCCACGTCGGTCCGGCAGGATGTGGCCAAGGGGAGGAACGACGCACGGGGTAGGAGCCCGGGGCTGGGGGAGAGGTGGCTGGGCTCGACCGTCGTCGGCCCAGCCACCCACCGGTGTCCCGCGCCGGACTTCCGGCGCGGGACCTGGCTCAGCCGGGCGTACTCGGCGAGCGCGTCGGACCTCGCCTGCGTGCCGTGCAGGTTGTCGCTGGCCGCGACCGCCCGCTCGGCGTAGCGGAGCGCCTTGTCCGTCTCACCGGACAGCCGGTGCGCCTGGGCGAGCGTGGTGAGTGCCAAGATCGCACCGAAGCGGTAGTCGATCCGCCGGGCGTGTTCGAGCCCCGGTTCAGCTGCGCGATCGCCTCGCCGTGCCACAGCCGCGCCAGGCGACCTCCGGAGAGCACCGCCCCCTCGCGAGGCCGTTTGTACGTGTCTTGTACGCGGGGCTGCCAGCATGTCCGCGTAGTCGGGCGAACGGAGTGTGCTGATGAAGTGGTTGTCCGCAGTCCTCACCGCGGTGTTGACGGTCGCGCTCACGTCGGGTGCCGCGCAGGCCGCCGACGATGTCGGGGTGCTGGCCATCTCGCACAGCAGCCCGTTCAGCTGTGGAAAGACGTTCTACGCCAACAACTGGTCCCCGGGGCACAGCCCGTCCGGGGCGATCGACTGGCAGAGCTACGGCGACGACGCCGTCGGCGGCGAGACGGTGCGGGCCACGGCGGCCGGCACCGCCAGCTTCTCCACGACCCTGTCGGCGGACATCGGCATCCTGGCGTACGGGAACTACGTCGTCATCACCCACAGCGACGGCACCAAGACCCGCTACGCCCACCTCGCCACCATGGTGCGCAACCCCGGCCAGTCGATGTCGGTCAGCCGGGGCACCGCGATCGGCACGGTCGGTGGCACGGGCGGTGACTACGCGCCGCACCTGCACTACGAGCAGATCGCCGCGAGCGGCGCGCTCGACACCAGCCCGACGGTCGAGGGCGTCACGGTGTCGCTCGGCCAGAAGAAGGCGGTGACCAGCACCAACAACTGCGGCGGCAACCCGTACACGCCGCAGGAGGTGTGTGGCAGCGGCTTCAGCGTCATCGACCAGGCGAGCCTCACCGGCGGCACCGTCTACCTGTTGTACAACTCCGGCAACAGCAACAACTGCGTCGTGACCCTCAAGTCGACGAACCTCGGCACGGCGTCGGCGGTGGGGGCGTGGCTCCAGCCGCAGGGCGGTACGAAGGCGACCGACTCGGGCAGCTACGCCTACTACGCCGGCCCGGTGAAGAAGTCCGCGGCGGGCGTGTGCGTCCAGTGGGGCGGCTCGGTCGGCGGCAGCACCTACACCAGCCCGTACGAACACTGCGGTTGATCAGGCGCCACAGGCCTGCTGGAGATGGTGGCCGGGCGCCACGTTGAGCCCGGCCACCCGTCTCAGCGGCCCGCCCCGGCGTGGCGGGAGACGAGGGCCGGGACCTGCCGGGCCGGCGTGATCCTGGTGTGCAGGGTCGGTGTCCAACCCGCGTCCGGGGCGAGGTCCGGGTCGTGCGCCGCGTTGTAGGCCGCGACCAGGTCGACGGGCTTGGCGTGCCTGCCGGTGCGGAGCAGGTTGTCCCGGGCGGTGATCATCGTGCCGCCCCAGTCGAACAGGATCTCGTCCGGGGTGACGCCCGGCGCCAGCCTGAACACGTTGCTCTCCGCGACGATCGCCGACTCCACGCCGACGCCCAGCACGTAGCTCAGCGAGCCGGGTACGTCGTAGTAGTTGTCGTACACGTGCACCTGGCCGAACCGGACCCGGGGCATCCGCTGCAGTGTCCCGCGGAAGTAGTTGTGGTGCACCGTCACGTTCAGTTTGCCGCGGTCGTTCGCCGGGTTGTTCGTCGACCCGATCAGCATGGTCTTGTCGTGGTCGGCGAAGCGGTTCCACGACACCGTCAGGAAGTTCGACGCGTTCGTGATGTCCAGCTCGCCGTCGTGCACCTGGTACGGGCGGTCGAAGTACCTGGGCTGCGTGCTGTCGGCGTTGGCGCCGTCGGTGAAGGTGGCGTGGTCCACCCACACGTGCGTCGAACCCGTCACGGAGACGTTGTCGTACGCCGAGTTCCAGTTGCCCGCGGCGCCGTCGGTCGGGTCCCACTGCGGGAAGCAGTCGGCCGCGTCCACGAACGTCAGGTTCCGGATGATGACGTTGTCCACCTTGTCGATCTGCAGGTTCAGTCCGGAGAGGACGGCCCGGCCGACGCCGGCGATCGTGGTGTCGGCACTGACCTTCAGCCTCATCCGCCGTGCCTGGTTCGCGGCCGACGCGGCCCGCGCGGTCTCCAGCGGGCCCGACGGCCTGGTCGTCCGGCCCCACACCGCCGGGTCGTACGCCGCGAGGTACGCGTCGAGTGAGTACCCGTCGGTGACGTAGTCCTCGCAGGACAACGGGTTTCCCGCGTCGTCGGTGTCGCCGTCGATCCGGCCGCGCACGTAGACGATCTTCGGGGACGGTGCGGCCAGCGCGGTCGCCAGCTCCGCGCGCGTGGAGACCACGTGCACGTTCTCCCGTGGCGCCGCCGACCCGCCGGTCGTGCCGGCGCCCGCCGCGGCCCAGCCGTCGTTCGGTGGCAGCACCTGCCGCCCCAGCGGCACGCCGTCCGCGGTTGCCGGGGCGGTGATCACCAACGTCGCGGCCAGCGCCGCGAGCAGAACAGGTCTCATCTCAGCTCTTTCCGGCTCCGGCGCCCGCCATGACGGACGGCCCGGCGTTGTTGGGTCACGGCCCGACCCGTTGTGCCCGTTGGGTCTCACCCGGATCCGCACCACCCGGTCCGCCCGGACGCCACCCACGAGCGTCCGCGCGTCCGAGCAGGTACACCCGCGACCCGTCGGCCGCCACGGATGAGCCACGGCCACGGACTTCGTCCAGCCTCAGGCAGTCCCGTTCTCGGCGTCGGCGCGCCACGCCGATGGTTTGATGCCGGCCACCCACCATGGCGTGGCCGGCTCTTTCTTCGCACGCACGGAATTCCTCCAGCGGCCAGGTGACTGATAGCAGGGGGCGGTCATCCGGTCTAGGAAAGCGCTTTCCGCGCCTCAACGCTAAGCCTCCGCTGCCGGCTTGTCAACGGCGGCCCGGGACCGAGATACCGGTTTCCGAGAGCGCTCCACAATCACCGCGCCCGGTGGGATAACGACCTCGATGTCCACGCCGCGGGCGATGACGATATCCGCGGCCCAGCGCCGCCGGCTCGGCGCGTCGCCGCGGTTCGTTATCGTCCGGACCTGGGCGGTGCGGGCCACGGCGCAGGGAGCGGCGAGATGAGGGTTCTGGTCACGGGCGCGGCCGGTGTCATCGGCCGGTGTGCGATGCGGCACCTGGCCGAGCGGGGGATGACGGTGACCGCGCTGCCGTGCGACGCGACGGACGAGTCCGGCGTCGGTGCCGCGGTCGCCGGCCATGACGCGGTCGTGCACCTGGCCGCGCTGGCCCATCCGTCACTCGGGACGCCACGTGCGGTGTTCGCCAACAACGTGGTCGCCACGTTCACGGTCCTGGCGCAGGCCGCCTCGGCCGGGGTGCGTCGAGTGGTGCTGGCCAGCAGCATCAACGCGTCGGGCATCCCGATGAACCCCGCGGGGCCGCTGCCGGCGTACTTCCCGCTGGACGAGGACCTGCCGGTCGACATCGGTGACGCGTACTCACTGTCCAAGCAGGTCGACGAGCACTCGGCGGCGATGGCGGCCCGGGCCTGGGGTCTGACGGTGGTCGCTCTGCGCTTCCCGCTGGTGCGGTCGCGAGCGGAGCTGAGGGCGTTCGCGGCCACCGCGGCGGCGGACCCGGCGGGCATGCTGCGTACGGGCTGGTCGTACCTGACCGTGGACGACGCGGCGAGGGCGATCGAGGCCGCACTGGTGGCGCCGCTGAGCGGTGCGCACGTCGTGGGCCTCAGCGCGGCGGACACACTGCTGGCCGAGCCGACACAGTCCCTTGTGGACAGTCATGCCCGCGGTGTGCCGTGCCGGCGGACGTTCACGGGGCGCGAGGCGTTGGTCGACACCACCAGGGCACGGACGCTGCTCGGGTTCGAGCCGGCGGAGTCGATTGCCTGACCGGGTCAGGGTTTGCGGCCGACGCCCGCGTAGCCCTTCGACCGTTCGGGTTCCTCGAGGTTGTCGAACTGTTCCGGATGCCAGAGCGGGGTCCACACGATCCCGGGTTCCACCAGTTCGGTGCCGGTGAAGAACGCCGTGAGCTGCTCGCGGGTGCGGGCGACGATCGGGATGGCGTCCTTCCGGTAGAGCGTGCGGGCCTGTGCCTGCTCGTCGGTGTCCTCCGCGGCGATGTGGGAGAGCACGAGGTAGCTGCCGGGTGCCATGGCGTCGACGTAGCGGGCGACGGCGGCGTGCGGCCCCTTGTCGTCGTCGATGAAGTGCAGCACGGCGACCGTCAGCACGGCGATGGGCTCGTCGAAGTTCAGCAGCCGCCGCGCGGCGGACGACGTGAGGAGGGTCTCGGGTTCGAGCAGGTCGCCGCCCACGACGGCGGCGTTGTCGTTGCCGGCGAGCATCCGCTCCGTGTGGGTCACGGCGACGGGCTCGATGTCGACGTAGACGACCCGGACCGACGGGTCGACCCGGTGGGCGATCTCGTGGACGTTGCCGGCGGTGGGGATGCCGGAGCCGATGTCGAGGAACTGCCGGATTCCGTTGTTCAGGCAGTACGTCACCGCACGGCGGAGGAAGGCCCGGTTGACCCGGGCGATCGACGCGGCATGCGGGGCGATCTTGGTGAGGTGATCGGCGAACTCCCTGTCCTTGGCGAAGTTCGCCGACCCGCCGAGGAGGTAGTCATACACCCGAGCGGCGTTGGGCCGATCCAGATCGATGTCCTCCGGTGCCCATCCGGGCCGCTGTGTCGACATGCGGGAATCGTAGTACGACCGCCCGGTGCGGCCCGGCCGCACCGGTACCCGGACAGTCCGGACACCGCGGCCGGCCCACCGCCGGCACGCTGCGGAATTGCCCGCCGGTCCGGGAACCCTGTCCGGGGATCCGCCGTCCGCCCCGTGCGCGGCGCACAGTCATGACCGCACCTTCGTCAGGAAAGATACGACAGGAGGTACCGAATGAAACCTCAGAGGAGACGGATCCCGACGCTGCTCGCGGTGTCGGCGACGGCCGTGGTCATCGCCGGTGGGCTGGCGCCGCCCGCCGGCGCGTCGCCGCGCGCACCGGTCGCGGCAGGGCAGGACGGCGGTCAGGCCGACGCGCTCATCTCCCTGGTGGAACACGACCGCACGACCTACGGCGGGATCAGCTTCGACCGGAAGACCGGCACCGCGACCATCCGCTACGACGACGGTGTCGGTGATCACGCCGCCCGCTCCCGGCTCGGTCAGCTCGCCGACCAGCGCGCCGGCGGGTGGCACGTGGTCCTCCAACCGGTCCGGCACAGCTCCGCCGAGCTCGACGTGGTGCGCGACGAGGTGGCGACCGACCCCGAATGGCAGGCCGTCGCGGGAAAGCTCGTCTCGAGGTGGTACGTCGACATCCGGCACAACCGGGTCGCGGTCGGCGTCACCGAGCTCACTCCGCAGGTCGGCCAGGCGGCCACCCGGTTGTTCGGCGACCTGGTCAGCCTGCACGTCGCGCCCCGGCCGGACCGGCAGTCACGGCTGGACGACTTCGAGCCGTGGGCCGCCGGCACGCGGATCTCCACGTGCAGCAGCGGGTACATCATCCGCACCACCACCACGCCGGTCCAGCGCAGGATGGTCAGTGCCGGGCACTGCGCCGCGCTCAACGCGACCGTGCGCAACAACGGCGACGCGGTCGGCACGGTCATGACACGCCAGCTCGTCGACGGCGGTCGCGACTTCGAGTTCATCGGCGGCCGCCCCTACCAGCCGTTCATGTACACCGGTGGGCCCGACAGCAACGGCGGCCGGGCGATCAAGGGCAGCAGGCTCTCCGGCGTCGGGCTCGGCGTGTGCACCAACGGCGCGACCTCCGGGCAGAACTGCGCGGGAGAGGTGACCGCCATCGACATCTGCGTCACGTTCGCGGACGGGTTGACCACCTGCCTGCTCGACGAGGCGGAGTCCACCGACGGCACGGAGATGTCCCGGCCCGGCGACAGCGGCGGCCCGGTGATCGCCTTCGACTCCGCCGGCCTGAAGGTGGTCGGCTCCATCGTCGGCGGCGACCAGACCGTCCTCTTCCACTCCTTCCACCACATCGTCCCGGCCGGGTGGACCGTCGACTCCATGTGACCAGAACGACTCCGGGTCGACCGGCACACCGTGGGCCCGCTCCCGACATGGGCGCGGGCCCACGGTGACCCGGTCTCGGCCCGGCGGGGCGTCCTCGCGTGGCGCCGGGGCGGGGAATACTCCGTCCGTCGAGCCGTTCGTGACTGGTGTGACGACACTTGGACTGATCGGCAGCGGACACATCGGCTCGACCGTCGCCCGGCTCGCGGTGGCGGCCGGCTACGACGTGGTCCTGAGCAACTCCCGCGGCCCGGACACCCTGACGGACCTCGTGGCCGAGCTGGGCCCGCGGGCCCGTGCGGCGACCGCCGAGGAGGCCGCGCAGGCGGGGGACATCGTGGTGGTCTCCATCCCGGTGAAGAACTTCCTGGCGGTGCCGCCGGCCCCGCTGGCCGGCAAGGTGGTCATCGACACGGGGAACTACTACCCGGCACGTGACGGCGAGATCGCCGAGCTGAGCAGCGGCACGCTGACCACCACGGAGCTGGTGGCCCGGCACCTGTCGGAGGCCCGGGTCGTGAAGGGCTTCAACAACATCTACTACCGGCACCTCGCCGAGCTGGCCCGTCCCGCCGGCGCCGGGGACCGCAGCGCGATCGTGATCGCGGGCGACGACCAGGACGCCAAGAAGAGCGCGGCGGAGTTCCTGGACGCCCTCGGCTACGACACCGTCGACGCCGGTTCGCTGGCGGAGAGCTGGCGCTTCGAGCCCGGCACCCCGGCCTACGGCCTGCCGTACACGGGCGGCGCGGAGGACTTCATGACGGCCCCCGGCCACCCGACCGGCACGGAACCCCTGCGCGAGGCGCTCGCGGCCGCGCAACGCTGATCACGGGCGCCGGCGACCGGTCAGAACTCCAGGTAGACCGCGGTCGCCGGCGCCGTCGTGGCGAGGGCGGTGGCCACGTCCGGTTTCAGCAGCGGCAACGCCTCCGCCGGGGTCGCCCAGCGCCACGCGGACAGCTCGGCCGCCTGCAGCCGGATCTCCAGGGACTCGTGGCTGCCCATGTCGAACACGAACCCGAACCGCGCGGAGCGGCGGGACGGGCGCCAGGTCACCGCGCACAGGTCGCCGGGCTCGAGGTCGACGCCCAGTTCCTCGCGCAGCTCACGGCGGCACGCCTCGGTGGGCGCCTCGCCGCGGTCGATCCGGCCGCCGGGTAGCTGCCAGTGCCGGCCCCCGATCGGCCGGACGATCAGCCAGCGGCCGGCCGGGTCACGAATCAGCCCGCGCGCCGTGGCCAGCCGAGCCGGGACCTGGCGCCATCGCATGAAGAACACCACGGCATTGTTCCCGCCACCGGCCGACGAGCCGGCCGGGACCTTCCGCGAGTACACGATGGGATGATCATCGGCCGTCCGCCGTTCGGCATTCCCGGCGGCGCCCGCACTACCCTGGGCGGGTGAGCGATCGCGTTCGGCGCAACGTCCGGGTCGAAGGGGTCGTCCAGGGCGTCGGGTTCCGGCCGTTCGTCCACGGGCTCGCCAACCGGACCGGCGTGGCCGGGCGGGTGGGCAACGACGTGCACGGTGTCTTCGTCGAGATCGAGGGCACGCCGGCGCAGGTCGACGCCTTCCTCACCGGCCTCGTCGCGCAGGCACCGCCACTCGCCGCGATCGAACGGGTCACCACCAGCACCTCGCCGCCGACCGGGGTCACGGACTTCACGATCGTCGCCAGCGACGCCGCGGGGGAGCGGCGTACCCTCGTCGCCGCGGACAGCGCCACGTGCGACGACTGCCTGCGTGAGCTCTTCGACCCGGAGGACCGCCGGTTCCGTTACCCCTTCATCAACTGCACGCACTGCGGTCCCCGCTTCACCATCGTCCGGGACGTGCCCTACGACCGTCCACTCACGACGATGGCGGGCTTCGTCATGTGCCCGCCCTGCGCGGCGGAGTACCACGACCCGGCCGACCGCCGCTTCCACGCACAGCCGACCTGTTGCCCCGACTGCGGTCCGCGGCTGACCCTCGGCGAAAGCGACGACCCGATCGGGACCGCCGCGGACCTGCTGTGTGCCGGCAAGGTGCTGGCGGTCAAGGGAATCGGCGGGTACCACCTCGCCGTGCTCGCCGGTGCCGAGACCGCCGCCGCCACACTGCGGCAACGCAAGCACCGCGAGGACAAGCCGTTCGCCGTCATGGTGTCCGACACCGGCGAAGCGGCAAAGCTCTGCCTCCTGGACGACACCGCGGTCGCGCTGCTCACCAGCCGACGCCGGCCGGTCGTCCTCCTCGAACGCCGGCCGGCCGGCGCCGTCGCACCGTCGGTGGCGCCGGGCAACCGCCGGCTCGGCCTCATGCTGCCCTACAGCCCCCTGCACCACCTGCTCCTCCGCGCTGTCGGCGCCCCGATCGTGCTCACCAGCGGCAACATCTCCGACGAGCCCATCGCCTACACCGACGAGGACGCCACGGCCCGGCTGAGCGACATCGCCGACGCGTTCCTCACCCACGACCGCGCCATCCACATCCGCACGGACGACTCGGTCGTGCGGCCGTTCCGCGGCAAGGAGACCGTCCTGCGCCGCTCGCGGGGCTACGTCCCGGAGCCGGTGACCCTCCACCAGCCCGTGCCGAGGCCGGTGCTCGCCTGCGGCGCCGAGCTGAAGAACACCTTCTGCCTGGCCAAGGGCCGGCACGCGTTCGTCTCCCACCACATCGGCGACCTGGAGAACTACGAGACGCTCCGCTCCTTCACCGAGGGCATCGAGCACTTCCGCCGCCTGTTCGACATCGACCCGGTGCTGGTCGCGCACGACCTCCACCCCGAGTACCTGTCCACCAAGCACGCCAAGGAGATGACCGGCGTGGAGTTGGTCGGTGTGCAGCACCACCACGCCCACATCGCCTCCTGCCTCGCGGACAACGGCGAGGCGGGCCCGGTCATCGGCGTCGCCTTCGACGGCCTCGGCTACGGCACCGACGGCACCATCTGGGGCGGCGAGTTCCTGCTCGCCGACCTGCGTGGCTTCGACCGGCTCGGTCACCTGGCGCCGGTCCCCATGCCGGGCGGGACCGCGGCCATCCGGCAGCCGTGGCGGATGGCCGCCGCCTATCTCGACGCGGCCTACGACGGCCGCCCGCCCGACCTCGATGTCATGCGGCGCAACGAGTCCCAGTGGACACAGGTGCTCGCCTTGGCCCGCAGGGGCGTGAACTCCCCGCCGACCTCCAGCGCCGGCCGGCTCTTCGACGCGGTCTCCGCCCTGCTCGGCCTGCGGGACCGCGTCAACTACGAGGGCCAGGCCGCGGTCGAGCTCGAACAGCTCGCCGACCCGGTCGAGCGGGGCGCCTACCGGGCGGGCGGCACGGACACCGTCGCCGGTGTTGACCTCGTCCGCGCGGTCGTCGACGACCTGCGAGCGGGGGTCCCGGCACCGGTGATCGCCGCGCGGTTCCACAACGGGGTGGCCGACGCGATCACCCGCATGTGCCTGCGCCTCCGGGAGGAAACGGGCGTCACCGACGTCGCGCTGTCCGGCGGTGTGTTCCAGAATCTGCTGCTGCTGCGCGGATCCGTGGACTCGTTGAGCGCCAACGGATTCCGGGTGCTCACCCATGGCCGCGTGCCGACCAACGACGGCGGTGTCAGCCTCGGCCAGGCCGTGGTCGCGGCAGCTACATCCGCCGGATCTCCAGGTACCGCCGCAGATCCGGCAGCGACCGGACGACCAGGGCGGCCACGGACGCGATGACCAGGCCCAGGAACAACTTCCTCAGCACGACGCGTCTCTCCTCTCCGCCGCGCCGGCGAGCAACGCGGCCAGCGTGCTGTCCCACGTCGGTAGCGCGTTGGCGCTCTTGAACCGCCGCAGCTCGGCCATCGTGTCCAGGCCGACCCGGAACCACGCGCTGTCCGGGAAGTGCAGCGCGACCGTCTCCCGCCACACCGGCACCGGCAGCGGGAACGCGCTTTCCTTGCTCCACGGCACCTGGTGCACGGACATCTTCCCGTCCGCCACACCGAACACGGTGCCGCTGAACAGCAGCAGCAACGGGATCACCCCGTCCTCCAGCGCGCTGAAGTACTTGGTCGACGCGATCTCCAGGTCGTAGGTGCAGGGGACAGGCAGGTCGTGGACGGTGCTGCCGGTGAACCCGGGGACCATCGTGGACAGTGTCGCCAGCTGGATCGGCTTGACCGTGTCCGCCCAGCGGTCGGTGTCGCCGAACAGGTCGTGCAGTGCCTCGGCCTCCTCGGCGGAGTACCGGCGGCGTTGCGGCTCGATCCGCAGCTGGCAGCGCAACGCGATGGCTGACACCCGCTCGCCGGTCGTCTCGGCGATCCGCAGCCGCAGCGTCATGGCCGGGACCGCCGAGTACCGGTCCGCGCTCGCCTCGACGCAGTCGAACACGAGGTCAACCATTCGACGACCGCCTGCGGAGCGAGACGAAGAACTCGTCGATCCGTTCGTGCGCCTCGGTGCCGCCGTCGAAGCCCTTCCAGCAGGTACGTACCAGCCCGACCAGCTCGTAGCACGCGTCGACCGGCACCAGGAACGACTCGCCGTCCCGGACGAGGATGGCCTCCACCTCGTCCAGTGCCGCCGCCAGCAGCGGGTGCGTCTCGCCGAGGGCCCGCCACGCGTCGAGGTTCAGCAGGCACTCGGTGGCGCCGGCCGGGCTCGGGTAGAACGCCGCCGTCCCGTGCTCGCCACGCAGGAAGAACGCCGAGCCGACGGGGATGCCGAGCCCGTCCCACTCGGCCGGCGACAGCCGGGGACCCGTCAGGTACCGGTCCGGCACCGACCGGTACCGGCCGCCGTCGGGGGTGAACAGCAGGTAGCACGGCCGGCAGGCGCACATCAGCGACCGCTTCTCCGTGTCCACGACATGCCCGTGTGCCGGACCGGTCACGGCGCCGCAGAACTCGCACACCTCCTCGACCGGCGGTGCGGGCGGAGGTGGCGGTGTCTCGGCCGCCCCGACGAACCGCCGCAACCCGCTCATGACGCCACCGGCACCGCGACCCGCACGCCCGCGCCGTCGGACAGCAGCGGCAGCGGCTCGAGGTGGTGGGTGGCGCCGTCCAGGCCGCGGCCCGCGAGCCGGACGTCGAACCGTGCGCCACACGACGGGCATGCCAGGGCGGCGCCGTCCAGCGCCCCCTCCGCCAGCGACGACCCGCACGCCGCGCAGCCGTCCCGGTAGGCGTAGAGCGTCCCGCGGACCGCGCACACCACCACGGCGACACCGTTCAGCTCCACGGCCACCGGCCGGACCGACGGGGGACCGAGGTCGGGCAGCGGCACCCAGCCGCCCTCGCCGCCCTCGTCCGACGGTGCGTGCCAGCCCGGCGGTGGGCCCATGCCCACCTGCAACACCGGCGCGGCCGGCTCGACCACGCCGGCCACCTCGATGCCGGACAGCTCGGGCGCGGCCTCACAGACCGCGCCCTCGATCGCCATCTTGACCGTGAGCGTCGAGGACGCGCAGCCGTCGCAGCTGCCCTGCAGCCGCAGCCGGGCCACGCCGTCCTCGACGCCGAGGTACTCGACGCCGCCGGCGTGCGACCCGAGGTAGGGGCGTATCCGGTCGAGCGCACGCTGGACGCGGGAGTCGACGTCGAGTGGATGAAGATCGTGCAGCAGCAGGAGGCCCTCGACGACGTCGTCGTCGGCGAGCCGGGTGAGCTGGCCGGGGTCCAGCTCCGCGACGATGCGCGTCAGGCCCTCACCGTACATCTCGACGAGGAGCCGGACGAGCTCCTCCGCCGTGTCCCGGCTCGGACCGGCCTGCAGCCCGGCGAGCAGCTCCTCGATGCGCTCGCCGGTCGTGTGCGCGTTGCGGGCCATGCTCAGTACTCGGCGTTGAAGGCGTGCGGCGTGTGCAGCTTCGTCAGTGTCTTGCCGGTGCCGAGCGACATGTGCACGCCGCACGGCAGGCACGGGTCGAAGCTGCGCACCGCACGCATGATGTCGATGCCCTTGAACGACTCCGGCGGGTTCTCCTCGAAGATCGGCGTGTTCTGCACCGCGTCCTCGTACGGTCCCGGTGTGCCGTAGGTGTCCCGCACGCTGCCGTTCCACGGCGTCGGCGGGTACGGGTGGTAGTTCGCGATCTTGCCGCCCTTGATCACCATGTGGTGGGACAGCACGCCACGCACGGCCTCGGTGAACCCGACGCTGACACCCTCCTCGGGCACCGTGAACGGCTCCCACGTCTTGGTGTGGCCGGCCCGGATCTCCGCCAGCGCCTTCTCGACGAACGTCAGCGCGAGCGCGGCCGAGTAGGCCTGGAAGTACGTGCGGGCCCGGTTGCGCTCGATGGCGTTGCTCCACTGTGGAATCTTCCACTCGAAGTCCACGGCGGGCTTCGTCGCCGACCTCGGCAGCGAGATCCGCACGCTGTGGCCGGTCGCCTTGATGTAGTCGGTGCTGACCAGGCCGGCGAGCGCGGTGGCCCACAGGCGCGCGATGGGGCCGCCGCCGGTGTCGAGCGCCAGGTGGTCCTTGCCGTCGAACCAGCGCGGCGACATCGTCCACGAGTACTTGTCGTCGAAGTCCCGTTTGGCCGGCCGCGGGATCGTGTGCTGGTTCCACGGGTGGCGGCGGTCCACGTCGTTGCCGAGCGGGTCCTTCTTGACGAACATCGCCTGGTCCTCCCAGTCCTCGTAGAACGAGTGACCGAGCAGGATCCGGATGCCGAGGTTGATGTCCAGCAGGCTCGTGGTGACCAGCTTGCCGTCGACCACCACGCCGGGGGTGACGTACATCTTGCGGCCCCACGACTCCATGTTCTGGTAGGTGAAGTCGCAGTAGTCGGGATCGTTGAGGCTGCCCCAGCAGCCCAGCAGGATCCGCCGCTGGCCGACCTTCTCGTAGCCGGGCAGGGCCTCGTAGAAGAAGTCGAACAGGTCGTCGTGCATCGGCACGACCCGCTTCATGAACTCCACGTAGCGCATGAGGCGGGTGAGGTAGTCGGTGAACAGCTGCACGGTGGCGACCGTGCCGACGCCGCCGGGGTACAGAGTGGACGGATGGACGTGCCGGCCCTCCATGAGGCAGAACATCTCGCGGGTGTACCGGGAGACCTGCAGCGCCTCGCGGTAGAACTCGCCCTCGAGCGGGTTGAGCGAGCGCATGATGTCGCCGATGGTCTTGTACCCGTGGTCGCCGGCGTGTGGCGACTCGGTGCGGTTGGCGAGGTCGAGCACGCCGGGGTTGGTCTCGGCGACCATCTTCTCGCAGTAGTCCACGCCGACCAGGTTCTCCTGGAAGATGTTGTGGTCGAACATGTACTCGGCGGCCTCGCCGAGGTTGATGATCCACTCGCCGAGGTGTGGCGGGCGCACGCCGTAGGCCATGTTCTGGTTGTAGACCGAGCACGTGGCGTGGTTGTCACCGCAGATGCCGCAGATGCGGCTGGTGATGAAGTGCGCGTCGCGCGGGTCCTTGCCCTTCATGAAGATGCTGTAGCCACGGAAGATCGACGAGGTGCTGTGGCACTCGACGACCTCCTTGGCGGCGAAGTCGATCTTCGTGTAGATGCCGAGACTGCCGACGATCCTGGTGACCGGGTCCCAGGCCATCTCGACGAGCTCACGTTCCGTGGCCTTCGTCATCGTCCTCTCCTCACCAGGTTGCCTTGTAGCCGGACAGCAGCTCGTCGCCCTTGGCACGCCACTTGGGTTCGGAGTCGGCCGTTTTCATCGTGAACCCGCGGAGTGCGCGGATGACCGTGCCGTACATGCCACTCGCCGCCGCGGACACCTTCGAGCCGGGCGGTTCGTCCATGAAGGGCATGAACTTGTCGGGGAATCCGGGCATGGTGCAGGCGATGCAGATGCCGCCCACGTTCGGGCAGCCGCCGACGCCGTTGATCCACCCTCGTTTCGGGACGTTGCACTTGACGACCGGGCCCCAGCAACCGAGCCGCACCAGGCATTTCGGCGAGCCGTACTCCTTCGCGAACTCGCCCTGCTCGTAGTACCCGGCCCGGTCGCAGCCCTCGTGGACGGTCGCGCCGAACAGCCAGTTGGGCCGCAGCGCCTCGTCGAGCGGGATCATCGGCGCCTGCCCGGCCGCCTGGTAGAGCAGGTACAGAATGGTCTCGGACAGGTTGTCGGGGTGGACGGGGCAGCCGGGCACGCACACGATGGGGATGCCGGCCTTCGACTTCCAGTCCCAGCCGAGGTAGTCGGGGACCCCCATGGCGCCGGTCGGGTTCCCGGCCATGGCATGGATGCCGCCGTACGTGGCGCAGGTGCCGACCGCGAGGATGGCCAACGCCGCGGGGGCGAGCCGGTCGAGCCATTCGCTGGTCGTCATGGGCTGGCCGGTGTCGGGGTTGTTCCCGAACCCACACCAGTACCCTTCCTTCTTGATCGCCTCGTTCGGGATCGAACCCTCCACCACGAGCACGAACGGCTCCAACTCACCACGATCAGCCTTGTGCCACCACTCGATGAAC